>Ga0265328_10000074_pt1 | contig 52364 bp, 52 predicted proteins | sample 41624metaG_FD_202086 | JGI IMG/M metagenome (GOLD analysis project Ga0265328, IMG submission 202086) | Rhizosphere microbial communities from Carex aquatilis grown in University of Washington, Seatle, WA, United States - 4-16-24 metaG | ecosystem: Host-associated > Plants > Roots > Rhizosphere...
CCGCGCCGTTCTCGACGCCTCTGGCATCGCGACAGCCGAGCTTTCCAGCGGAAGTGCGCGAGACACGCCCTCGCGCGTGGAGAGTCATCGAAAAATCGCGCGCGAATGAAGTTTCCACACGGTCTGATTGATTTATGTGACGAGGGCTTTGAACTCCGTCCAATAAATTCCTCCCCCCGGGTGGTGATACCCCTCGACGATAACGTAGACGTTTTTTTGCACCTCTACGATGCGATACGCCGTGCCGGGAATGAGCTGTGACGACGACGAACTCATTATATCTGTCGCCAAACCTCTGGCGCTTGGTCGATAAATGACCATGTCGCCGACCTCGAAAGGACAACTCTCGACCGTGTGCATCTCGATGCCCGTCCACACATTAATGGGTGGAAAGTTTCGTCGATCCGGCAAAAGGTGACAACATAATTTATAGTCAAGCTCATGTTTTTTAAATCTCGAGATTCGAATGATCCAACGGAGCTGCAAGCGATAAATTCGCGCCACATAGCGATCAACAAAACCCGCCATTTATCGATCAAAGTAACAATTAGATCAAAGACTTAGGCTGTGCAAAAGTTATGTGCGGAATTCGTCTTCGTCTCACCTCCCTGGCGCTTCGCGGAAATTCAAATGGACCCGCCGCCCCGCCCGGCTCAACTTGCGTTTCGTCTTTTCGACTGAAGTCGGTTGTCGCCGGCTTCAGCATTTCGTGGTCGGGCCGGAGAACGCAAATTCGCGGATTTCGCCTCACTCCCGCGCTTCAACATTGACGGTGATGGTCACATTGACCTGGCCCGCCGGAATGGCTCGCGTGAACGCGGCGGGCGCGGCGTAGCGAGGGGCGCCTTCGGACTCGCCCGTTGGCGACCCGGGTCCGGCTTCAGCTTCGTATCGATCGGCGCAATAATTCGGCGCCCGCAGTAATTCGGCTGTGGGCGTCAGACTCTCCCCGGCGCCCGCTCCCGCCCTCCTTGCTTTCCTTCCCCCCGCACTCCACATTCCCCGAGCCCGAACGTTTTTCACATGGGCGGTAGACAATCGCTTCGGCGCAAGCTCGCGCCGAAGTCATTTCGACAGTGGAGACTAGGTATGGCGACCAAGAGCGATTTTACCGCCGACGAGTGGAAGACCCTGCTGGAGAGCCCGCTTTTGGCGGGCTTCGCCATCACCGCCGCCGATCCCATCGGCTTCTTCACGACGATCCGGGAAGGATGGGCCGAGGCCAAGGAGCTGGCGGCCGCGAAAACCAGCGCCAGCGACGAATTGATCAAGGCCGTGGCGGAGGATCTGCTGACATCCGAGGGGCGCACCGCCGCCCGCGACGGCGTGCAGGCTCTCGTCGCCGGCGCGCAGATCAGCGAACTCAAGGGCAAGGCGCTCGGCGAATTGAAGCGCGCGGCGGCCCTCGTCGACGCCAAGGCGCCGGCCGACGCTGAGGCCTTCAAGACCTGGCTCGGGCACATCTCCGAGCTCGTCGCGCAAGCCGCAGGGGAAGGATTCCTAGGCTTTGGCGGCGTCACGGTCAGCGACAATGAAAGGGCGACGCTCAAAGAGATTCATGCGGTGCTGGGCGTCTGAGGCGCTTTCGCAGTTTAAGCCGCCGCCGGTCACCCAGCCGGCGGCGGACTTGTTTTAGCGGCGCGTTTCTGGCGCAGGCGCTCGAAATCCGCGCCGGCGTGATGCGACGAGCGCGTCAGGGGCGAGGCGGCGACCATCGCGAAACCCTTGGCGTAGGCGATCGTCTCGTAAGCCTTGAACGCCTCGGGCGTGATGAATTCGACGACCTCGTGATGTTTGCGCGTCGGCTGCAGATACTGGCCTAGCGTGAGGAAATCGACATCCGCGGTGCGCAGATCGTCCATCACCTGGGCGACCTCGCCGCGCTTCTCGCCGAGCCCGACCATCAGCCCCGACTTGGTGAAGATGTTTGCGTCGAGCTCCTTGACGCGCTGCAACAGCCGTAGCGAGTGAAAGTAGCGCGCGCCGGGCCGCACGCTCGGGTAAAGGCCGGGCACAGTTTCGAGATTGTGGTTGAACACGTCCGGCCGCGAGGCGACCACCAGCTCCAGCGCGCCGGGCTTTCTTAAAAAATCCGGGGTGAGGATTTCGATTGTCGTGCCTTCGCAATGGGCGCGGATCGCTTCGACTGTTCTCGCGAAATGCGCGGCGCCGCCGTCGGGAAGATCGTCGCGGTCGACCGAGGTGACGACGACATGGGCAAGGCCGAGATCGCGCGTCGCCAGCGCCACGCGCTCCGGCTCGCTGGCGTCGAGCGGAGCCGGCAGGCCGGTCGCCACATTGCAGAAGGCGCAGGCCCTTGTGCAGACCTCGCCCATGATCATGAAAGTCGCGTGTTTTTGCTCCCAGCATTCGCCGATGTTGGGACAGGCCGCCTCCTGGCAGACGGTCGCAAGACCCCTGCCCGCCAGCAGCGCGCCGGTCTCGCGCCAGAGCGCCGAGCCCGGCGCCTTGACCCTGATCCACGGCGGCTTGCGAAGGACCGGGCTGTCCGGCCGATGCGCTTTCTCGGGATGGCGCTCGCGCGCTTCGCTCAAGCGGCGCGGATCGTCGTGGAGAAGATCGAGGGTTTTGGGCATGGGACTCACGTGGCGAGGCTCTGCGCATAGGTAAGCCGCGCGGCTTGGCGAGGCAATGTTCGCGGCCAATCCTTGCTTGATTAAAAAACCACAGAATCATGGTTAATAAATCACAACGCTATGGTTAATAAATCGCAGCCCGGCCCCTCGCCAGTCGCTGAAATTCTTAGATGTTCTAAAACCACACGCTTTCGCGCAAACTCCCAAGCCGCGCGATCCGCCGCGCGTCTTTATGGTAAATTCCGATGAACCATTGTTTTCAGTTAGTTAAGAAGTTGGGTTAAGGGTTCGCCCCGCCTTAGACATGCTCCACCGCGATCACCCCCGGGATCGCCTTCAACTCCCCCGCGACTTGCACGCCGACGGGATAGCCGCCGGGGAGCTTGATCTCGATTTCTTCGGCCGGCGCGTCGCGCATGACGACCAACGAAACCTCGCCTTCCCCCTTGCCCGAAAGCCTCGATTTGATGCCATCGAGCGGCCCGGCGTCGCGCAAAAAAATTCGCAGCCCCTTTTGCGCGCGGGCGGCGGCGACGGCGAGCGGCTCCGCTGCGATAATGCGCGCCCGCACCTCGTCGCCCTCCAAACTCCCGGACAGCGACACAAGCACCGCCGCGCCTTTTTCCAAGAGGTCGCGATACTGGTCGAGCCCCTCCTGGAACATGATCGCTTCGTACTGGCCGGAATCGTCGGAGAGCTGCACAATGCCCATTTTGGAGCCGGATTTGGTGCGCCGCTCGGCGCGGTCGAGCACGATCGCGGCGACCCGCCCGGCCGAAGCGCCGCGCTTGACCGCGGCGACGAACTCGCTCCAGCGGGCGAGCCGCAGACGTTTTAACACGCCGCGATAGGCGTCGAGCGGGTGGCCGGACAGAAAGAACCCAGCCGCATCGAATTCGCGTTGAAGCAACTCGGCGGCGGTCCAGGGCGGCGTTTTGGGCAATGCGAGGCGTTCGCCCTGCTCCTCGCCAAACAGCGCGTTCTGGCCCATCTGCCGCTCGTCGGCGCAGCGGTTGGCGCTGGCGAGGATCGTCTCGGCGCCTTTGAAGACGCGGGCGCGATCGGGCTCCAACTCGTCGAAGGCGCCGCAGCAGGCGAGGTTCTCCAGCACCTTCTTATTGACCTCGCGCGGGTTAATCCTTTGCGCGAAATCGGCGAGGCTGGAAAAAGGTCTTTCGCCGCGCGAGGCGACGATGGAGGCCGCCTGGCCGTCGCCGACGCCCTTGATCGCGCCGAGCGCATAGCGGATCGCCAAAGCGCCGTCCTTGCCCGGCGCCACGTCGAAATCGGCGCCCGAACGGCAGATCGACGGCGGCTCGACGGCGATCCCCAGCCGCTGCGCCTCGACGCGAAACTCCGCCAGCTTGTCGGTGTTGCTTTTTTCGAAGGTCATAGACGCGGCGATGAACTCGACGGGATAATGGGCTTTGAACCAGGCGGTCTGATAGGCGATCAGCGCATAGGCGGCGGCGTGGCTCTTATTGAAGCCGTAGTCGGCGAATTTCGCCAGCAAATCGAAGATCTCATTGGCCTTGTCGCGGGTGAGGCCGCGCTCCACGGCGCCGCCCACGAAGCGGTCGCGTTGCGCGTCCATCTCCGACTTGATCTTCTTGCCCATGGCGCGGCGCAGGTTATCGGCCTCGCCGAGCGAATAGCCCGAAAGCTCCCGCGCAATCTGCATCACCTGCTCCTGGTAGATGATGACGCCGAAGGTTTCCTTCAGGATCGGCTCGATGCGCGGATGCAGGTAATCCGGCTCCTCGTCGCCAAGCTTGACCGCGCAATAGGTGGGGATGTTGGCCATCGGGCCGGGGCGATACAGCGCGACCAGCGCGATGATGTCTTCGAAACGGTCGGCGTGCATCTCGACCAGCGCCTTGCGCATGCCGGCGCTTTCCAGCTGGAAAACGCCGACCGTCTCGCCGCGCCCGAGCATCTCATATGTTTTGGCGTCGTCGAGCGGGACCGACGCCAGATCGAAATCTGGGACGCGGCGGCGCGCGAGATCGGAGGCCGTGGCGAGCACCGTCAGGGTCTTGAGGCCCAAAAAATCGAATTTCACCAGCCCGGCCGGCTCCACCCACTTCATGTTGAACTGGGTCACCGGCATGTCGGATTTGGGGTCGCGATAGAGCGGCGTCACCTCGTCCAGGGGTTGATCGGCGATGACGATGCCGGCGGCGTGGGTCGAAGCGTTTGAGTAGAGCCCTTCCAGCGAGCCGGCGATCTTGAACAGCCGCGCCACGCGCTCGTCCTGCTCCGCGGCCTCGCGCAGCTTCAGCTCGCTGGCCAGCGCCTCCTTCAGCGTGACGGGCTTGGCTGGGTTCTGCGGCACCAGCTTGGCGAGCTTGTCCACCTGTCCCAGCGGCATTTCCAGCACCCGGCCGACGCCGCGCAACACCCCTCGCGCGAGGAACGAGCCGAAAGTGATGATTTGCGCGACGCGGTCGGCGCCGTAGCGCTCGCGCACATAGTCGATCACCTCGCCGCGCCTCGTCTGGCAGAAGTCGATGTCGAAATCCGGCATCGACACGCGCTCGGGGTTGAGGAACCGCTCGAAGAACAGTCCGAAGCGCAACGGATCGAGATCGGTGATGGTGAGCGCATAGGCGACAAGCGATCCAGCGCCCGAGCCGCGTCCCGGCCCCACGGGAATCCCCTTCGACTTCGCGTATTTGATGAAGTCCGAAACGATCAGAAAATAGCCGGGAAAGCGCATCTTCACGATCACGTTCAGCTCGAAGTCGAGCCGCGCGGAATAGTCGTCGCGCGAGAGGCCGGGAGCCGGACCGGTCGCCTCGAGCCTTGCCTCCAGGCCCTCCTCGGCCTGCCGGCGCAGCTCGATGGCCTCGATCTCGTCGAGTCCGAGCGTTGAGTCCGGCGGCGCCTCGCGGATAAAACGCGGCATGATCGGCGTGCGCGTGCGGGGGCGGAACGAGCAGCGCCGCGCGATCTCGACGCTGTTTTGCGTCGCCTCGGGCAGATCGGCGAACAGAGCGAGCATCTCCGCCCTGGTCCTGAAGTAATGCGTGGGCGTCAGGCGCCGGCGCTCGACGGCGCTGGTCACCGTGCCTTCGGCGACGCAGAGCAGCGCGTCATGGGCCTCGAAATCCTCCGCGCTCGCGAAAAACGGCTCATTCGTCGCAACGAGCGGGAGGCCGCGCCGATAGGCGAAATCCAGCAGCTGCTCCTCGACGGCGCGCTCTTGCGCCAGGCCGTGGCGCTGGATTTCGATATACAGCCGGTCGCCAAACTGCCTCTCCAACGCCTCGAGCCGGGCCAAAGCCGCCCCGACGCGCGACTGGCCGAGCAGGAGATCGAGCGCGCCGTCGGGGCCGCCGGTGAGGGCGATCAAATCGGCGCCGTCGCTGGAAAGATCCGCCGGCGTGACGCAGGGCGGCTCACCCGGCGCGGCGGCGAGATAGGCGCGCGAGCACAGCCGCATCAGATTGCGATAGCCGGTCTGGGTTTTGGCCAGCAGAACGAGATTTGCGCGTCCGGCGAGTCCCTGGCCGCCTTGCGCGCCGCCTTTGGCGTCGCCGAAATCGACGGCCAGCTGCACGCCCGGAATCGCTTGGACGCCAGCCTTCTCGGCCTTTTCCGAAAATTCCAGCGCCGCGAACAGATTATTGGTGTCGGTGACGGCGAGCGCCGGCTGCGTGTCCTTCTCGGCCAATTGGATGAGCCGTCCGAGCGCCAGCGCGCCCTCGCGCAGCGAAAAGGCGGTGTGGGTGTGAAGATGGATGAAGCCGGGGTCCGCGATCATGCGCCCATACTAGCGCATCGCAACGGCTTTCCGCGAGTCGGCGCGCCCTCTACAGCCTGCCGTAAACGACGCGCGTGCCGCAAATCATGTCGTGCAGGGCTTTGCGTTCGTCGGTCCAAAACACCATCAGAAAGCCGATGAATAGCGGCAGGAACGAAGCATAATAGGCCAAATAACGCAGCGCCCCAAAGACCGCGTCGACTCGCCGGCCGTTGGTTCGGATCACGTAAATCCCCAGGATTCGTTTGCCGGGCGTCGCCTGCCACGGGCCGGCGGTGAAATAAGCATAATAGGCGATGATGAGCACGAGTTCGACGGCGGCGATCGCGTTCGAGTTGGCGTTCGCCCATTCCTCCGCGCCGCCGCCGTAGATCGCCACGATCACCATCGAGAAAAACAGCGCCGCGACGCTTAGCAGCGCCAAAGCCAGCAGATTGTCGATGACGTGGGCGCCCAATCTGATCCAGAAGCTGGCGAATTTTTCCGCCCCGAGTTTTTCCGTCCCGAGCGCCGCGGCCGGTCGAGGCGGGCGAAAATCGGGACCGGCTTCGCCCGCTTTGAAAAAGCCCGAGAACGGCGCAAACTGCATCATCGGAACCCAATTCGGCTCGCCGAGAAGATTGACGCTCGATCTGCGCCCTATCGCGCCGTTCTCGATCATCTCCTTGAGTTTGGAGCCTTTTATCGGGCCTATGACGCCGACGCCGTCGTGCAGGTAATAGAGCTGCTCCAAAGGATCGGCGGAAGATGGCGGGCTCTGGCCGGGACCAGTAATTTCTGACACTGGGCGATTCTCCAACCCGCTGCGCCAAGATAGCGGGACGCGACTCTCGATTTCGAGCAACCCTTCCCGGACCGCATGACTCCATACGATCTGGCGGCTCTCCAATGCGGGCGTTAGGTCGGCGACGGGCGGTTCTTAAGGCGCCGCTTCAGGAGATATAGGACGCCGCGAGGAGGCTGTCGAGCCGCGCTCCTTTGAGTCTATCCCGACCGGCGCGGCGCATTGGACCTTTGCGGGTGATGCTCTGCTTTTTGTTCAAAAGTTATATGACGTTATATCAATAGCCTGCGTGGATTTATTCATGCGCTCCATTAGGTATCCTCCCTGGCGACCGCGAAGCGCGGTTGTCGCTCCGCGCGAGCGCTGGGCGGCGGCGCGCTGCGGCCGACGCGAAGAAAAGCCCGGCCGCGCAAATGCGTCGACCGGGCTTGTTCGCTTTAGTTTCGGCTTGCGGCGTCGGGTCTTTCCATCTCAAACCGAAACGGAAAGACGTTTATTCCCAGCCCTCGTCTTCCAACCCATCGTCTTCGCACGGGCGGGCGGCTCCCCGCTCGCAAAGGCCAAATCGCCTTAGGAAGCGGGGGTGAAGGCCTTGGCGGCGGTCTCGATCGGCTTGAAAACTTCCTTCGCGAGCGCGGTATAAAGCTCGCCCAGCTTGGTCGCCTCGGCGATGAAATCCTCGTAGGAGGACTTGGCGTATTCGGACTGAAGCGCGACCGCTTCGTCGATCTTTTTCACGCCAACCAGCTTCTCGGCCAGCTCGCGGGTCTTCTCGAAGGACTTCTTCGAATAGTCCGTTGTCTCGGTGGCGATGCCTTGCAGGCCCTTGGTGAACGCGGCAGTGGCGGCGGAAACCGCTTCAAATTGATCCTTGCCGAGTTGCTGAACGCTATCAAAATTGGCGACCATGGGGGAACGTCCTTGTATTTGCGGCGCGATCCTTGACTTAAAAGCCGCCCCTTGGCGGAGGACAGGCGCACAGTGTTTACGGATGCCTTATATCGCAGCGCACAATAAATAGTCAAGCCAAATGTTGCGTCGCAAAATACGATAAAAAATGTACGCGGCGCCTTAACCCGCGGGTAACCGAGTTCCCGTAACGTCGTGGACTGTGATGTTTTGGTGACGGTTTCCACTCCGGAGCCGTCATCAAAGCTAAGGTGTTGGTCAGTTTACGGACGAGTAAAAATGACGACTTCCGGTCTAAGCGTGCACTCTTGGCGTTTTAAATCCGTCTCTTTCGCGCTCCTCGTCGGCATTGCGCTCAGTCTGGCCTTCGCGAGTCCTTCGCAAGCGCGGGGGCGCCACCACGGCCATCACGGATATCACGCGCGCCACGCGCAACATCATCGGCGCTCCATAAGTTTCTATGTCTCCCATCACCATCACGGCTCGCGCCACGCCCATTGGCGGCGCGGACGTCATTCTTACGCGCGGGAGCAATCCGACGGCGGCGAAATGACCACGCCGCGCGGCGTCGCCGCCATCGTCGTCGATGGCAACAGCGGCCGCACGCTTTTCGGCGTAAACGAGAATCAGCCGCGTCATCCCGCTTCCGTCACCAAGGTCATGACTCTTTATCTATTGTTCGAACAGCTCGAAAAGGGCCGTCTGCGCCTCGACTCGCCGCTGATGATCTCGCAGCACGCCGCCGCACAGGCCCCCTCGAAACTTGGTCTCGAGCCTGGCGAGACGATCGAGGTCGAACACGCCATCAAGGCTGTCGTCACCAAATCCGCCAACGACATCGCGGTCGCGATAGCCGAAAACATCGGCGGCGACGAAGACAACTTCGCGCAAATGATGACGAGCAAGGCGCATACGCTCGGGATGCACGGGACGCATTTCGCCAACGCCTCCGGCCTGCCGAACAGCGAACAGATCACCACGGCGCACGACCTCGCCGTGCTGGGCCGGTCGATTCAGGATCGCTTCCCGCGCTACTACCGCTATTTCTCGACCCATTCCTTCGCCTATCGCGGCGCCGTCATGCGCAACCACAATCATCTGCTTGGCCGCGTCGAGGGCATGGACGGCATCAAGACAGGCTACACCGCCGCGTCCGGCTTCAATCTGCTCACCTCGGTCCGTCGCAACGGCCGCCACATCGTCGCTGTCGTTCTGGGCGGCGCGACCGCCGGCGCCCGCGACCGCTACATGGCTAATTTGATCGAGGATCATATCGATGGCGGAGCCGAACTCCGCACCGCCCGCGCCATCACCGAAGAACAGCCGGCCGAACGCGTCTTTGCGGCCGAACCCCAGCCGTCGTCCGTCGCCGAACGTGAGACCGACGCCAACGCCGCTGCGAGCGAAGACGAGGCCGAACAGCCGGCGCCGCCCGTTCGCAAACGTTCCGCCGCGGCTTCGGCGGCGGCGGCCGTCGCCGAGGCGGCGAGCGAGGAAAAGGCGCGTCCTGCTTTCGTGTCGGGCGGAAAGAAGCAGGCTGAGGCTCCCGAGGCGGAACACACGCGGCCGGGACGCAAGGCGCGGGCCCCCGAGCGCGCTCGCGTCGCGGCGATCGACGGTTCGACGTCGCAGGCGGCCGGCAGGGCGGCGCAACGCGACAGCATAGCCACGACGACGCCTTCGGCCCTCAAACATCTCGACGCCGAGCGCACGCAACTCGCCAAATCGGATAATGCGCGTCCCGCGCACACCGGCTGGATGATCCAGCTCGGCGCCACCGACGAACTCGGAAAAGCCACCGAACTGCTGAGCCGCGCCCGCTCGTCCGGACATGCGGTGCCGCCGGGCGCCAAGCCCTTCACCGAAAAGGTGCAGAAAGGTCACGAGACGCTCTATCGCGCGCGCTTCGCAGGTCTCGAAGAACAGTCCGCCGAATCCGCCTGCAGAACGCTGAAGCGTTCGGGCTTCTCCTGCTTCGCCACCAAAAACTAGGGGCGCGCCGAAATGTCTCTCGCCACCAAAGACGCGGAAGCTGCGCGCGCCCGCAATTGGTTCGGCGCCGCGCGCCGCAGGAACGCCGCCGGTCGTTCATCCATGATGTCGGCGCATCAGGACGTCCTTGGCTTCATTCACGCGGGCGGCGAGGTCCGTCGTCCCGCCGTGGTCTGGATGCAGCTTCTTCATCAGATCGCGATGCGCCCGCGCTATTTCGGTCACCGGCGCGCCTTTCTTGAGGCCCAGTATCTCATAAGCCTCATCCTCCGAAATCGAGCCAGGCCGCCGGGGCTGGGCCGTGGAGCCCGAACCGCTGCTCCGCGCGTTCGGATCGCCCTGTCCTGCGCCACGCCATCCGGGAAAGCGGCGGTCGAGATACGCCTCTAACAGACGCGCGCCTTCGGGGTCGTCGGCGAGGCAAAGCTGGTGCAGTCCGAGCAGTTGCGGCCGCGTGAGCTGATCGAGGGATTTGCCTTCGTCGGGACCTGCCAGAATGACGCCGCGAATGGCGCCGCTGCCGCGATCGAGCTCCATCTCGATCATCGCCGAACGCACGCGCGAGACTCCGGTCGCGCCCCATCCGGCCGACCGAAAACCGCCAAAGGAGTTGGCGCGAAGCCCGAGCAGCCAAAGGCCCAAGCCGCCGAGCGCCAGTCCAGGTCCGAGCGCGCCGCGCACCAGCAACAGGCCGCCCAGCGCCAGCGCCATGAAGCCGGCCCAGCCCTTGAGCAGCCGCGCAAGCAGCGCCGGCGACGCGCGCGTGAAGCTCTTCAGCACGTAGAAGGTCAACACGACGACCAAAATTCCGACGATAATGGGCATGAACGGCCTTCCTCGCTTCAGCTTTCCGTCGTGTCTCGTTCAAGCAAAACTGCGCTCCTTATGGCGTCGATTCGCGGCCCCTTCGGGGCGGCGACGCGCAACCTAGATCTGCGACAGCAACAACCGCGCCGCCGCCTCGCCCTGCTCCGCTCTTCTCTCCAGCTCCAGCCGCCCGCCGGCGGCATAGGCCGCCGCGGCCTTCAGCAAATCCGCGAGCCGGCGCGGCGCGTTGGCGTCAAAGGCGGCGTAGGCGCCGCCGGTGAGACGGGCGATCTCGCGAAAGGCCGTTTGCGCGGCGCCGTTGGAGCCCTCCTGAAACATGAACGCCTTGACGCCCAAGAGGCCCAACTCGCCGGCGACGGCGCCCAAATCGTCGATTCTCTCCTCCATCGCGTCGCCGATGAAGATCAGAGCGCCGACGGATCGAATTCGGGTCTCGTCGCGCGCGTGGCGCAGCACCTTGCCGATCTGGGTGTGGCCGGCGCGGCAGTCAATCTTCGACATCAGCGCGGCGAGCCCCTGCCCGCCCGATACGAATTTCGACGCGCGACATTCCGACAGGCCACGGAAATAGACGAGCTGCACGTCGAGCCCGCCCTGCGCGGCGGTCGTCGCGAACATTTCGCCCTGGATCGACTGCGCGAGATCCCAGGTCGGCCGCCGGCTCATGGTGGCGTCGAGGGCGAACACCAAACGGCCGCGCCCCGCACCGTCCCGCGCCGGGGCGAGATCGCGGACTTCCTTGAGAAAAGCCTCCACGGCGCCGTTTGGCGCGGTCTTCGCCTGCTGCGCGATATTGGGTTTGTCGCTCACGGTCGCTCACGTCGTTTGTTGGCGCCGCTATAGCAAATCGGGCGGCGGCGAGGTCATTGCAAGAGGCCTCGCGCGCGCTTTGTCGCGCATGTGGAGCCAAGGATAGCGCGGTTCGGGCGAGTCGGCGACATGATTTCGCGCACCTCACCGCACCGGCGGCGCATACATCAGCCCGCCTTTCGACCACAGCGCGTTCTGCCGGCGCTCCATTGCCAGTGTCGAAGCCTGTCCAAGATTGCGCTCGAACACCTCGCCGTAATTGCCGACCTGTTTGACGACGCGGTAGGCCCAATCGGCGGAGAGGCCCAACCCCTCGCCAAAATCGCCGTCGACGCCAAGCAGGCGGCGGATGTCGGGGCTTTCGGATTGCAGCGCCTCGTCCGCATTGGCGGAGACGATGTTGAGCTCCTCGGCGCTGAGCATGGCGAAATGCGTCCAGCGCACGATGTTGAACCATTGATCGTCGCCCTGCCGCACAATCGGCGCCACCGGGCCCTTGGTGATGAGATCAGGCAAGACGGTATGGTCGCCCGGCTGCGAAAGCTTGGCCCGCGCGACGTGAAGGGCGGCGAGGTCGGTCGACAGCAGATCGCATTGCCCGGCCTCATAGGCCTTCACGGCCTCGTCGAGCGACGGGAACAGCCGCGGCTTATAGTCGGCGGCGCGCGCGCGAAAGAAATCGGCGAGATCGAGTTCAAGCGAGGTCCCCTGTTGCAGACAGACCGTCACATCGGCGATTTCCAGGGCTTTGGGCTGCGCCTTGCGGTGCGTGAGAAACCCCTGGCCGCCGTAAAAAGTAATCGTCGTATAGAGCAGCTGCTGGCCGGCGTCACGCGCCTCGGTCCAAGGCGCGCCGCGCAGCAGCAGATCGACGGCGCCCGTTTGCAAGGCGGCGAGGCGCTCCTTGGCCGTCAGCGGCGCGACGCGGATTTTGCCGGGATCGTCAAACACCGCCGTCGCCAGCGCGCGGCAGAAGTCGACGTCGAAGCCGCTCCAAGCTCCTGCCGCGTCTTGCTGCGCGAATCCCGGCGATGGCGCGGCGACGCCGCAAATTACGACGCCGCGTTTTTGAATCTGCTGCAAGGTCGAGACCTTGGACTCAGGCTGCGCGAGCTTGGCGTCAGGCTGCGCGAGCGCGCGGGGCGGCGCGGCGCAGACCAGCAGCGCCGCCAAACCAGGGAAAATCCAACGGAACGTCATGTCGAACTCGGCTTCGTCGCGGGGGTGGTTTAGGGTAACGAAAACAGCGCGGGGGGCTTAGGAGCGGCGATGAGCGATTCTACGGAGGAAACAAGGCGGAAAAAGAGTAGCCGCACGCGTCTCGTCCACGCCGGACGCAAACCCTTCGAACAGCACGGCTTCATTAACACGCCGATCTATCGGGGATCGACCGTGCTGTTTCCGTCCGCCGCCGATTTCGAAGGCCATCGCCAAGCCTATACCTACGCGACCAAGGGCACCCCGACCATCCGCGCGCTCGAACAGGCATGGAGCGAGATCGCCGGCGCCGAGCTCACTGTGCTGACGCCCTCGGGGCTCGCGGCGATCACCCTCGCCCTGATGACCGCGGCCAAGTCTGGCGACCATGTGCTCGTCAGCGATTCCGCCTATCAGCCGACGCGCATTTTTTGCGACGGCGTATTGAAGCGCTTTGGCGTCGAGACGCAATATTACGATCCGCGCCTCGGAGCCGGGATCGCCAATCTGATGCGCGCCAACACCAGCGCGATTCTGGCCGAGTCGCCGGGCTCGCTGAGCATGGAGGTGCAGGACACGCCGGCCCTCTCGGCGGCGGCGGCGGCGCGCGGCGCGTGCCTCATCCTCGACAACACCTGGGCGACGCCGCTGTTCTTTCCGCCGCACGCGCATGGCGTCGATCTCAATATTGAGGCCGGCACCAAATATCTTTCCGGCCACGCCGATCTGTTGCTGGGGCTGGTCTCCGCCAACAAAGCCTGGGCGAAACGGCTGCGCGCGACCTACGACGCCTTTGCGATGTGCGCCGGGCCGGAGGACGCCTTTCTGGCGCTGCGCGGCCTACGCACGATGGAGTTGCGGATGCGCGAACAGGAGCGCGCGGGGCTCGCTTTGGCGCAATGGCTTTCGGCGCGGCCCGAAGTGGCGCGCGTGCTGCATCCCGCCCTGCCCTCGCATCCCGATCACGCATTGTGGAAACGCGACTTTGCCGGCGCCGCCGGGCTATTCTCGGTCATCCTCAAGCCGGTCGCCAAGACCGCCGTCGCGGCTTTTCTCGACGCGCTGGAGCTGTTCGGAATCGGCTATTCCTGGGGCGGCTACGAGAGCCTCGTCATCCCCTTCGACTGCCGCTTGGCTCGCACCGCGACGGAATGGGCGCCGGGCGGCCCGGCCTTGCGCTTTTCGGTCGGGCTGGAGGATGTCGCGGATTTGCAGGCGGATATTGAGGCGGGGTTCGCGAAGATGGCCGAGAGCGCCGGGTGACGAGCCCGCGACGGCGCGGCCGATTTACGAAGATTTACCGAAGTCCTGCGACGCTGGCCTCGCCAAAATGAATTATGCGCGGGCGATGGCGGAGCCAGGCGCCGCCGCAAAACTGTTCGACGCAGATTTTCGTCCCGAGGCGCCAGCCATGAAAAACATCCTCCTTCGCGCAAATCCCGTCGTCGTCGGCGTCGTCGTGATGTTCGCGATCACCTTCGTCTATGTGGAAATTCAACCGGAATATCTTCCGGTCGTGAGCGACCCGGGGTTCGCGCTGTCGCGGTGACGGCTCGTCGAAAATTTGTGGATCGAGCAGATCAGGCGGCCGTTCTTCGACGCGTCCCCCTCACGCCGGCGACAGCTTGCCCTTGCCAAACGCCAAAATCAGCTTCTTCAACTCGGCTTCCAAAACTTCCTCGGCGGCGTCCGTGTAGGTGAACCATTGCGTCACCCGCTGGCCCTGCTCGGGCCAATGTTTGGCCTGGCGCAGCACCTGCATCGGAAACACGTCGACCCGGCACAGGATGACCGCGCCGTTCTTGAGGCGTTTTTGATAATGGAACGAGCCGATCTTCGTCTTCTCGATCTTGCCCTTTAGCCCCGCTTCCTCCAGCGCTTCGAGCGCCGCTGCGGCATGGGGCTTGCGGCCCTTCATCGGCCAGCCCTTGGGGATGACCCAGCGCCGCGTGTCGCGCGACGAGGCGAGCAGAATGTCGACGCTCTCGCCGACGAGGCGCCAGGGCAAGGCCGCATATTGCTGGCGCAGCTCGCCGCCGCTCGCGCCTTGATGAGTCCTCTTGTCGGTGAGCTTGGGGTATTTCATGCCAAGCGCCTCGCCAGCGCATAGAACAACGCGGCGATCAGCGCGGCCATCGGCATGGTGATGACCCAGGCGATCACGATGTCGCGGGCGATGCTCCAGCGCACCGCCGACACCCGCCGCGCCGCGCCGACGCCGATAATCGCGCCGGTGATCGTATGCGTCGTCGACACGGGCACGCCGAGCGCGGTCGCCATGAATAGCGTGATCGCCCCGCCCGTCTCCGCGCAAAAGCCCTGCATGGGCGTCAATCGGGTGATTTTGGAGCCCATTGTGTGCACGATGCGCCAGCCCCCGAAGAGCGTGCCAAGCCCCATCGCGGTTTGGCAGGCGAGCACTACCCATAAAGGCACGCTGAATTCGCCGAGGCCCTTGGCATGGCTGTACAGCAGCACGGAGATAATGCCCATGGTCTTTTGCGCGTCGTTGCCGCCGTGGCCGAGCGAATAAAGCGAAGCCGAGATGAATTGCAGCCAGCGAAAACTGGCGTCGACTTTGACCGGAGTTTCTCGCACGAACAACCAAGACACGGCCAGAATTAACGCCAGCGCCAGCAGAAAGCCCAGCGCCGGCGAGAGCACGATCGCCGATCCGGTCTTGAGCAGCCCGCTCCACACGATCCCCGCGCTCCCCGCCTTAGCGGCGCCGGCGCCGATCAGCCCGCCGATCAACGCATGGGAGCTCGACGAGGGAATGCCCAGCAGCCAGGTCAGCAAATTCCAGCCGATCGCGCCCATCAGCGCGCCGAAAATGACAAAATCGTCGATGATCTCCGGCAGCACTATGCCGGAGCCGACCGTCCTCGCGACATGCAATCCAAAGAACATAAAGGCGATGAAGTTGAAGAAAGCGGCCCAAAACACAGCGTATTGCGGCCGCAGCACGCGGGTCGAGACAATCGTCGCAATCGAGTTCGCGGCGTCGTGCAGGCCGTTGAGGAAATCGAAGGCCAGAGCGACCACGACAAGGCCGACGAGCGCGAAAGAAACGTCATGCAACCGGCGGCTCCTGACTAAATATGCTCGATGACGATGCCGCTGACCCGATTGGCCACATCTTCAAAACCGTCGACCACCTTTTCGAGATGATCGTACAACTCCGCGCCGACGATATACGCCATTGGATCGGCGTTGCGATGAGCGTGAAACAAATCCTTCAGGCCCTGATCGTGGATCGAGTCGGCCTCCTCCTCGATTCTGCAAACCTCCTCGCTGAACGCATTGAGCCTGGCGGCGTTCGGCCCCATCGTTCGCAGCAAGGGCACGGCGCTGCGCGTGAGATCGGCGGCTTGCACGATAATGTCGCCCATGCGCCGCATCCCCGGCTCGAATTCGTGCGTTTCGAACAGCTGTGTCGCCTTGGCCGTTTGGTGCATCTGGTCGATGGCGTCGTCCATCGACGTGATGAGATCGCGAATGTCGCTCCGGTCGAAGGGCGTAATGAAGGTGCGGCGGATCGCCAACAACACTTCGCGGGTGATTTCGTCGGCCTGATTCTCGAAGCGTTTAATATCCGCCGCTCTTGCCGCGACGTCCTCCCCGCCCTCCAGCAACGCGCGCAGCGCGCGCGCGCCGTGCACCAGGGTTTCCGCATGGTTCTCGAACAGATCGAAAAAGCGCTCCTCCTTAGGCATGAGCGCCTGAAACCATCCCAGCATTCGCAGCCTCTTTCGGCGGCCGGGCGTCACAAAAGCGTCATAAACCCGGCCCGGCCTCGCCTTAACCCGTTAGTCGAGACAAGTAAAGCTGCGAGAATCCGCGACAAAGTCCGGACGGACTGCAAAAAGCCGCAATATCGGACAGGCGACGCGGACGCGCGTTTTCGAGACGAAGCGCGTCCGCTTAAAGGGTCTAGCTCGCCTTTTGCGCGAATATCGCGCGATGGATGATTCCGCCGAGCAATCCGCCGCCTAGCGGCGCCGCCCAGAACAGCCAGAGTTGTTGCAAGGCCCAGCCTCCGACGAACAGCGCCTGCCCGGTCGAACGCGCGGGATTGACCGATGTGTTGTCGATCGGAATCGAAATGAGGTGGATCAATGTCAACGCAAGTCCGATGGCGATGGGCGCGAATCCCGCCGGAACGCGGCTCTCCGTCGAGCCAAGGATGACCAGCAAGAAGAACGCGGTCAAAAGGGTCTCTATCAAGATCGCCGATTCTCGCGTGTAGCCCGCCGGCGAGTGTTCGTCGAAGCCGTTGGCGGCGAAGCCGCCCGCGAGGGAGAAGTCTATGTTGCCGGAAGCGATCACATAGAGCGCGCCCGCCGCGGCCAGGGCGCCCACGACCTGAACGACGATATAAGGCGCGAGATACTTCCAGGAGAAGCGGCCTGCCGCGGCCAGTCCGAGCGACACCGCCGGGTTGAAATGGCCGCCCGAAACCGGCCCGAAAGCGTAGACGCCGGTCAGCACCGTCAGCCCGAAGGCCAAGGCCACTCCGGCGAAGCCGATCCCCAACGCGGGATAGGCCGCCGAAATCACCGCGCTGCCGCAGCCGCCGAACACCAGCCAGAAGGTTCCGAAAAATTCTGCGGCCAGCCTGCGGCCCAAGTTATATTCCATAATCGGCCTCCATATCTTAGCATTTATTCGAAGATAGACGCGCGCAACGAATCGATGAAGGCGCGAAACGCTATAAAAACCGGGATTCAAGACCAAATGGCGGCAAACAAGAGCGCGCCGGCGGAATTATTTCTCTGCTTTGTTGTTTTGGCGACCCCGGCAGGATTCGAACCTGCGACCTTCTGCTTCGAAGGCAGTTGCTCTATCCAGCTGAGCTACGGAGCCGAAAGGAAACGCGACGCAAACGGCGCTTGTGCAAAAAATGGTTCGCGGCGGCGACTCTACATCGCTCGGCGGACTCTGGCGACCCCGGCAGGATTCGAACCTGCGACCTACTGCTTAGAAGGCAGTTGCTCTATCCGGCTGAGCTACGGGGTCGAAACGGGGTCTCGCGTCAATGAGTCCAAAGGCCGACGCGGTTGGTTTTGAAATTGTCCGCATAGGACGCGATGCGCCGCCAGGCGGTCGCGGGCTTAGGCTCTTCGACGCGATAGGCGAGCCCGTTGCGCTCGGCGTAGGCGATCGCCTCCTCCTTGGAGCCGAAAGCGAGCTTGATTTGCGCCTTCATATCCGAGGACGACGTCCAGCCCATCAGCGGATCGGCGGCGCGCGCGGATTCGGCATCGTAGCGCAGCGCCCAGGGATGCTTGACGCCCGGCGCCGATTGCGTGGCGCTCGCGGCGGGACAATAAATGCGTGCGGTCATGTGGCCTCGCGGTTACCTGTTTGTTTCCAGCCGGCGGCCGCGCCAACGGCCGCGACATTCTCAAGATTTGGTCGGGGCAGCAGGATTCGAACCTGCGACCTGAAGTACCCAAAACTTCCGCGCTACCGGGCTGCGCTATACCCCGCTTGCGACCGCGCGACGCGCAAGCCGCCTTGTTGCTCCCGAACGAGCCTTCGCTACCACGCTCGCGCGCCGCTCACAAGCGACGCAAACGCGTCTTTTAGGGTTTGAAGCTCGGGTGGCGCACCTGGTCGCCGACCGCAAGGTCCATCGCGCGCGCGGCGCCGGCGTTTAGCTCGATCACGGCATAGGCCGGCGGCCCGGAGGGAATGATGGCTTCCGACATCGGAACCGCGTCCTGTGCAACGCCTGTCACGCGGCCCTTGCGCGAGACGAAGATCATATCCAGCGGGATATAGGTGTTTTTCATCCACATGCTGATCGGTTGTTCGGCCGGGAACAGGAACAGCATCCCGTGGTTTTGCGGCATCGAACGGCGATTCATGAGCCCGATTTGACGCTCGCGATCCGTGCGCGCCACCTCGATCTGGAAACGATGGGAGCCCGTCGCGGTGACGATCTCCAAAGACTCGTCGGCCGCGTCGCTTGTCGCTCCAGCGACCATCAAAACGCTGGCGCATAGCGCAAGCCGCGCCGCCCATTTGAGCTTGGAGTATCGTGTAGCTTCGCTCACGCCTTCGACGCTCCTGGGCTCCCGCCAGGACCGCTGCACGAAGCGCGATCCTATAAGCTGCGATCGATTTTGGGTGTCAATGCGACGCAGGGCCTTTGGCGTCGAGCGGCCGGACTTCCGCCGCCATAAGCCCCTTGGGGCCGTCGCCGTAGCGCACCAGCACACTGTCGCCCGGCTTCAACTCGGCGAGTCCGTAACGCCGGACCGTCTCCATATGCAGGAATATGTCCTCGGTGCCTTCCCCTCGCGTCAGAAAGCCGAAGCCTTTGATGCGATTGAACCATTTGACGATGGCGATTTCATAGCCGCCGACGGGGGTCACCTGCGTGTGGGTGCGTCCGGCCAATGACTGCGAGGGATGCACGGCGGTCGACTCGTCCATCGCGACGATGCGAAAAACTTGCAAGCCCTTGGCGCGCAACTGCGCTTCGCAAACCACCCGGGCGCCTTCCTGCGCTGTTTGATAGCCGCAGCGGCGCAGCGTCGTCACATGCAACAGAATATCCGCCGAGCCGTCGTCCGGCACGATGAATCCATAGCCCTTCGCGACGTCGAACCATTTGATCGCGCCGGCGACTTCGATAAGATCAAGCCCGGCCTCGTCGCCTTCCGCGCCCGATGCGCCCAACTCATCTTGAAAACCAGATTTAGCTCCCAACTGACCAACCCCCCCTGCTGATCCAGAGCAAGACGACTCGGACGACCGCGCCATGCCTCGTCCGAATCGACGCCGCGTCGATGAATCACTTAAGTAAAGATACCATTCGCGGCGCTGCATCCAACCGAGTTTTTTCATTATTCACGGATTGTTGTGGACAGCGCGTCGAAAATTTGCGCGATTGGCGGCGTTGCGCTAAACGCCTCAAGGAGCAACGCGTCGGATTACACAGCGCTTGGAAGACGCGCCGACGTTATAGGACGCGAGCGCGACGCGCGCGGGAGCCAAATATGCGCGTCGAGGTTCGCGCGGTCTCGCCCGATTGACGTCTGCAGGACTGATCGCCAAATTGAACGGCCAACTAAACGCCGCCAAGTAAACGCCCAAGCAAAAGCTGGAGCCAGCCATGACTGTTCCGTTGAACGCCGCGCCGCCTCTTTCGCAGTCGCACACACAGGATCAGCGTCCCGAGGGCGTCTCAACCGATATGATCGCGCTTTGCGCCGCGCGCGACGACGAACGCTTCGCGCTGCATTCCAAATATCTCAACGAAATGTGGGTGCGCGTGCTGAAAACGATCGGCTACGACGTCGGATTCACGCGCGGCGTCGGGGCTTATCTTTATGATCGCGCGGGCGACCGCTATCTCGATCTGCTGAGCGGCTGGGGCGTGTTCGCGCTGGGCCGCAATCATCCGAAGATCCGCGACGCGCTGATCAATGTGATCGCCGGCGATTTGCCTAACCTCGTTCAGCTCGACGTCTCGGTGCTCGCCGGCGTTCTGGCGGAGCGGCTGCTCAAGCGCACGCCTTGGCTCGACAAGGCGTTCTTCGCCAATTCCGGCGCGGAATCCGTCGAGGCGGCGATCAAATTCGCGCGCTACGCAACCGGGCGATCCGCCGTCGTGCATTGCTCGCATTCGTTCCACGGCCTCACCTACGGCGCCTTGTCGATGAATGGCGACGCTATTTTCAAACAAGGCTTCGGCCCTTTGATTCCGGACGCCCGCGAAGTTCCTTTCGACGATCTTCCGGCGCTCGAAGAGGCGTTGCGCCGCCGCGACGTCGCGGCGTTTTTCGTCGAGCCGATTCAAGGCAAGGGGGTCAACATTCCCCACGACGACTACCTTAAGGGCGTCGCCGAGCTTTGCCGCAAATACGGGACGCTGTTCGTCGCCGACGAGATCCAGACCGGCGTCGGCCGAACCGGGGCCTTCTTGGCCATCGACCATTACGGCGTCGAGCCCGATATGGTCGTGCTGGCCAAGGCGCTTTCCGGCGGTCACGTTCCGGTCGGCGTCGTGCTGACGCGCAAATGGGTATTCGACAAAGTGTTCGACCGCATGGACCGCGCCGTGGTGCATGGCTCCACCTTCTCCAAGAACGATCTCGCCATGGCGGCCGGCATCGCGACGCTCGACGTGCTCGAACAGGAAAAGGTAATCGAGAACGGCGCGGCGAAGGGCGCCCGCCTGCTCGCCTCCTTCCGCAAAATGGCGGAAGGCTATGAACTGGTCGCCGACGTGCGCGGCAAGGGGATGATGATCGGCATAGAGTTCGGGCCGCCGAAGTCGTTCAAGCTGAAGGCGGCGTGGAACCTGCTGGAGACCGTGAATTCCGGGCTGTTCTGTCAGCTCATCAGCATTCCGCTGTTCCGCGATCACAAGGTGCTGACGCAGGTCGCGGGCCACGGCAATCACACGATCAAATTGCTGCCGCCGCTGAACATCAGCGACGCGGATTGCGACTGGATCGAAGCCTCCTTCGACGCGGTGATCGCCGACGCGCATAAGGCGCCTTCGGCGGTCTGGTCGCTCGGCAAGACGCTGGCCGAACATGCGATCAAGGCGCGTATGGGCGGCTAAATCAGCCGAACCGCGTTAATCATTCCGAAGAGAAAAACGACAGCGCCCGGTGGGCGTAAGGTTAATGGAGCACTAATTGCCGCTTGTCGTCGAGGCGCCGCTCAGGCGTCCCGAAATCGCGCGACTCCTGCCGTTTGGGCCGAGAGGCGTCCCGATACGACACGAAAGGGCAAGAATATGCGTCTCAATTCGAAACTTAAGGCCGCCTGTCTGGCTGGCGTGGCGGTTGTCGCGACGCTCGCGGCTGGCGAGGCGATGGCTGGCGGACGCGGCGGCGGCCATGTCGGCGGCTGGGGCGGCGGCCATGGCGTCGGTCGTCCCGTGGCCGGCGGCCATTGGGCCGTCGGCAGCGGCCTCGGCGCCGGACTCGGGCAGCATTGGGTCGGCCCCCCTGCCGGCGGCGGCTACCGCGGCGGCTTTGGCGGCAGATTCGCTGGCCGCGGTTACGGCCATGGCGTTTACGGCGCCTACGGTCGTTATAGCCGCCGCGGCGGTTATGGCGGCTACGGCGGTGATGGCGGCGACTACTGGGGTGGTTATTATGGCGGCGGCGGCGTTTATTACGGAGACACGGGCTATGGATATGGCGGCTACGGCGACGAGTATGCTTCCGGCGTCCCGGCGGCCTATAGCGCCGCGACCTATGCGCCCACCTACTATCAGACGCCAAGCTATGATCAGTCTTACGAGCGCGTCTACCAGGTTCCGACCACGGTCTATCGGCCGACCGTCCGCACGAGCTATGTGCCGGTGACGACCTATCAGGCCTATCAGCACATCATATATCTGCCCACGACGGCCTATCGCACGGTGCGCAAGCGCTGCAACTGCGTGACGAATTATTGAGCGCGCGCCGTCGCGAGATAAAAAGCCCCCGGCCGCTCACGGCCGAGGGCGTTTGCATTTTACTCGGACCGAAGCGCCCCCGGGCGGTCAGGCCTTCGGCGTGACTTCCCTAGTGTAGTCCTCGATTAACTGGCGCGAGATCGCGCCCGGCGTGAATTTATAGGGACCGGCTTCGGCGACCGGCGTCACTTCCGCGCCCGTGCCGCAGATGAAACATTCCTCGAAAGTATCGAGTTCGTCCGGCATGATGCGCCTTTCGACGACGGGAATCGAGCGCCGACCGGCCAGCTCGATCACCGTGCGGCGGGTGATGCCGTCGAGAAAACAATCGGCGATCGGCGTGTGCAGCGCGCCGTCCTTCACGAAGAAAATATTGGCGCCGGTGCATTCGGCGACGCGGCCCAGCCAATCAAACATCAGCGCGTCGGCGTAGCCTCGCCGCTCGGCCCGATGTTTCGATATGGTGCAAATCATGTAGAGCCCGGCGGCTTTGGCCAAGGAGGGCGCCGTCTTGGGGTCGGGGCGCCGGTAGTCGGCGATGTCGAGGCGGACGCCCTTCATCTTGGTTTCGACATCGAACATGCTCGGCCAGTCCCAAACCGCGATGGCGACATTGATCGTCGAGTTTTGCGCCGCCACCGCCATCATCTCGCTGCCGCGCCAGGCCACCGGGCGCACGTAGCAGTTCTGCAGGCCGTTGGCCTTCACCGTCGTGTCCTTGGCGGCCTCGATCTCTTCGACGCTGTAGGGAATCTCGAAATCGAGAATCTGCGCCGAGCGGTGGAAACGCTCGGAATGCTCGCGCGATTTGAAAATCTTGCCGCCGTAGGCGCGCTCGCCCTCAAAAACGCTGGAGCCGTAATGCAAGCCGTGCGAGAGCACATGCAGCTTCGCCTCGCGCCAAGGAACAAGCGCGCCATTAAGCCAGATGTGGCCATCGCGCTGATCGAAGGGCGGAATCGACATTTTTTATCTCCGGAGAAGCGCGTTTTGGCCACGATCGACCCGGCGCAACGCGCTAGAGCACTAGCTATCGGTTGAAAATATGTCAATATAGCTGACGTAAAGTCCCCGAGCGACGCGCCCGTCGCCGCGCACGCTATGGTCGCCATTTCGGCGTTATTTTGTTGGAGCTTCGCGCCCGTCGGCGTGCGAGAAAATGCAGCGAGACCCCGCTTGAACGAGGCGTCGCCCGTAAATTCCGCCGCCGCCAAATCCTGGCGCTCCGGCGACAAGCCGCCGCAAGGGGCGCCCACGCCGGAGCGCGACGATGCGATCTTCGACATGATGGAGCTGTTTTTCTTCGCCTATCGAGACTTCGTGAAGGACTCCGACCGTCTGCTTGAGAAGTATAAATTCGGCCGCGCCCACCATAGGGTGCTGCACTTCGTCAACCGTCGGCCCGGCCTCACGATTGCGGCGCTGCTCGACATTCTCAAGATCACCAAGCAGAGCCTCAACCGCGTGCTCAAGCAACTTTTGGGCGGCGGCTTCGTGGAGGCGCGGGAAGGCGCGAACGACAGACGCCAGCGGCTGCTTTACGCGAGCCCCAAGGGCGCCGCGCTGGCGCAGGAGCTGGCGCGGTTGCAATCGGCCCGTTTCGTGCGCGTTTTGGGCGGGCTCTCCCCTGAGGCGCGATGGTCGGCGACGGAATTTCTGCTGGCGATGATCGACGAAGGCGACCGCGCCAGCGTCAGGGCGCATCTCGTCAAAACGGCGGACGCCGCCGGCGTGGAGCCGACGCCATGACGCGGCTGGACGCTTTGGAGGCCGACGTGGCCCATATTCTGGTGGTCGACGACGACAAACGGATTCGCGGACTGTTGTCCCGTTTTCTGGTCGGCCAAGGCTATCGCGTCAGCGCCGCCGCCAGCGCCGCCGAGGCGATGATGCGGCTGCGCGACCTGTTGTTCGATCTGATCGTGCTCGACGTCATGATGCCGGGCGAAAACGGCGTGCAATTCGCGGCGAGGCTGCGCGCCAGCGCGCCGCCGCTCTCCGATGCGCCGATATTGATGCTCACCGCCTTGTCGGAAATTAAGAACCGCGTCGAAGGACTGGAGGCCGGGGTGGACGACTATCTCGCCAAGCCATTCGAACCGCGCGAGCTCGCGCTGCGCATCGCCAGCATCCTGCGACGCACGCGTGGGCGGAACGCCGACCCGTCCCGCCCCGCGCGCTTTGGCGATTTTCAGTTTGATCTCGAAAAGGGCGTGCTTTTGCGGGGCGAGCAGCCGATCCATCTGACGACGCGCGAGCGAGAGCTGCTGCGGCTGCTGGCGGGCGGCGCCGTCGTCTCGCGCCGCGCCTTGGCGCCGCGCTTGTGTGATGAAGCCGAGGCGAACGAGCGCTGCGTCGATGTCGAGATCGCCCGTTTGCGCCGGAAGATTGACGGCGCCGCCCATTGCCTCCAGACAGTGCGGGGACAAGGTTATCGGCTGATCCTCGACAACCAAAAACACAACCCATTCGAACACAAGGCGCCGTCATGAGCATCGGACTTCTCGACGCATTCACCGCGCTGCGTCGCTTGTGGCGCCAGTTCGCCGGCTGGCTGCATGAGCGCATGCCCAAGGGGCTTTACGCCCGCGCGCTGCTGATCCTCATTCTGCCGATCGTTCTGCTGCAATCGGCGGTCGCCTATGTCTACATGGAGCGGCATTGGGAAGCGATCACCGACCGGCTGTCGGCGGCCGTGGCGCGCGACGTGGCGGCGGTCGCAGATGTTTACGCCAGCTTCCCGCAGGACACGGGGCACGATATTCTCTCGCGCATCGCCGCCGTGGATCTCAACATGCAGGTGGTGGTGCTCGGCAAGGAGGCCTTGCCGGCGCCGACCCCAAAGCCGTTCTTCTCGTTGCTCGACCACACGCTCACCCGGGAACTTACGCGCCACCTGACGCATCCCTTCTGGATCGACACGACCAAGGCGTCCAACCTCGTCGAAATCAGGGTTCAGCTCGACGACGCGACGCTGCAAATCCTGACGACGCGCACGCAGGCCTATGCCTCCAATTCGCATATTTTCTTCATCTGGACCACGGTAGCATCGGTGGTCATATTGGCGATCGCCACTTCGTTCCTGCGCAACCAGATCCGGCCGATCCTGCGGCTGGCGAAGGCCGCCGAGGAGTTCGGCAAAGGCCGCGAGGTGGCCTTCAGTCCGCGCGGGGCGCGCGAGGTGCGTCAGGCCGGCGCCGCCTTCGTCGAGATGAAGCGGCGGGTCGAACGCGCGATCGAGCAGCGCACGACCATGCTCAATGGCGTCAGTCACGATCTGCGCACCATCATCACCCGCTTCAAGCTCTCGTTGGCGCTGATGGCGCCAAGCAACGAGGCGAGCGAAATGCGCAAGGACGTCGAGGAGATGGAGCGTATGGTCGAGGCCTATCTCGCATTCGCGCGCGGCGATGGCGGCGAGGCCTCCGAGCCGACCGATATTGGCGCTATTCTCAAGGACCTACAGGCCGACACGCAAAAGCTCGGAATCGACGCCCGGCTGGCGGTGAGCGGCAGTCCGGTGGTGATCGCGCGTCCCGCGTCGATCAAGCGGCTCGTCGCCAATCTCGTAAGCAACGCGCAACGCTACGGCAAGCGCATCGACCTTTCGGCGGTCAACGACGGCAAGACAATGACCGTTCATGTCGACGACAATGGACCAGGCATTCCGGTCGATCGTCTCGAAGACGCCTTCCGGCCGTTTTATCGCCTCGACGAATCGCGCAACCAGGACCATGGCAATTCCGGCCTCGGCCTCGCGATCGCCCGCGACATCGCCCGCACCCACGGCGGCGACCTGACGCTCTCGCGCAGCGACCTCGGCGGCTTGCGGGCGACGGTGACGCTGCCTGTGTGAGACGACTCACGCGCTGGCGTGAGGGTGCTCGTGCTCGTCGTCGTCGTGGCGTTCGTGCGCCCGGCCCGAGCGTTGGCGCGCGCCGTCGAACAGCCGATGCGCCAGCACGCGGAACGGCTCGGCCATGCGCGCAATATCTTCGGCGCGGTCGATGAATTTCTCGCCGCGATCGAGTTCGCGGTCGAGCGCGGTCAGCGCATGAGAATGCTCGCCGGGGCGGTCCTTGCGCCAGGCTTCCAGCACCCGCCTCCAGGCATAGGCCAGACCTTGCAGCTTCAGCGCGCCCACCGCGCCGTCGCTTTCGATGTCAGCGGCTTCCAGCATAAAGCGCATCGAGTTGACGAGTTCGCGATTGAGCGAAGCAGCCGCCAACGGGTCTTTCGACGACCAGTCAGTGATGCTGACGATGGCGTCGCGATAGGGCTCCAGCGCTTCGAGCCGGCGCGCCAGCACATGGTAGAGACGCTCGCGCGACGGCTCGGCGTCATGTTCCGTGGGGAGATCGTCGAGCACCTTGCGGTCGATCCGCCGCAGAAAGCCGCCCAGCACCGCGCCCTTGGAGGGGAAAGCGTCGCGGAAATCGGCCAGCGACACGCCGGCTTCGCGGGCGATGTCGGAGATGGCGGTCTCCGCGAATCCTCGCCGCGCCGCCAGCCGCATCAAGGCGTCGATGATTGAGTCGCGGCTTGCGCCCGCCGCACGCCGGGGCGCTTCGCCTGAAGTATTGCCGCTGCCGCTGGTCATGTCGCCGCTCCTGTGAGTTTCGCTCCCGCTATGTATGGCTGAAAGGCGTCCTGGCCAAGTCGTAACGCGAAAAATGTCGCGGCGCTAAAACGGTTGTCAGCCGGAAAGCTCGGCGGCGCGCCGCTTGGCCGCGGCTACCGCCTGCGTCAGCAGCGGCTTCAGACCGTCGTCCCCCATCAGCACGCCTAGCGCCGCCGCGGTCGTGCCGCCCGGCGACGTCACATTTTCGCGCAACCGCCCCGGAGACGCATCCGGCGAGCGGTGCATCAGCTCCCCCGCCCCTTCGACCGTGGCGCGCGCCAGCCGCGACGCGAGATCCTGCGGCAGGCCCGCGGCGACGCCGGCCTCCGCCAGACATTCCGCGAGATAAAAAACATAGGCGGGACCAGAGCCCGACACCGCCGTCACCGCGTCGATCCATTCCTCGCGCTCGACCCACTCGACCGAGCCGACCGCAGAAAGCAGCGCCTGCGCCAGGGCGCGCTGCTCCGGCCGCGTCCCTATGCTGGCATAAGCCCCCGTGACGCCGCGCCCAATGGCCGCCGGCGTGTTGGGCATGGCCCGCACGAAGGCCCGCGCCGGCAGACGCGCGGCGAGGTCGGCGACGCGCTTGCCGGCCAGGATGGACAGCACCAACGTGTCCGGCCCGACCAGCGGCCCAAGCGCGGGCGCCGCGGCGTCCAGCATCTGCGGCTTGATCGCTAGCGCCAGCGCGTCGACGGGCGCGGCGGCGGCTTCGACGCCCGCTTGCAGCGCAAAGCCTTTCGCACGACAAAGCGCGATCAACTCCTCCGCCGGACTGGGTTCTATCACGAGAACCCGGCCCAGCTTTTCGCCTTCGCCTAGCCCCGCCAGCAAGGCGGAGCCCATTTTGCCGGCGCCGACGACAGCGATGGACGGCGCGAGATCGCTCACGCCTCGCCCTTGGTCTCGAATGTGGCGGCTTCCAGGGCGTCCTTGGCGCTTTTGCCGGCCCAGAGCACGAATTGGAACGCCTGGTAAAAGCGCTCGCAGGTCGAGAGCGCGTTGTTGAGCAAGGCCGCGCATTGCGGCCCGGAAGGCTGCGCGCCGCCGACCAGCAGCAGGCCGTGTCGGTGCATCAGCATGCCCTCCTTGGGCCATAGATCGAAATGCCCGACCCACAACTGCTCGTTGACAGCGGCGATCAGCGCCGAGATTTCGGCGCGGCGGCGATCCGGAACCTTGAGATCGAAGGCGCAACTTACGTGAAGCGTCTCGAGGTCGGCGAGCCAGGTGAAGGCGACATGGTAGTCGGTCCAGGCGCCGGCCACGGAGATCGAGATTTCGTCCTCGTCGTCGCGGTCGAACGACCAATCGTTGGTGGCCGCGAGTTGTTCGACAACATCGACCGGATGTTGCGCGCGATCTGTTTCTTTTTCAGCTGCGATCAGCATGAGCTAACCTTTGTTGAGTGTCCCGGGGACGCGGCGGCATACAAGCGGCGCTGCGACGCCTGACGCAAAATCCCAAGCACGAACAAAACGCGCTGCGACTCGGAGTTCGAATCGTTGCTGCTTGAGACTGACTATACTCGATCCGACTGAATCCCACCGCCTTTCCGATATTGTTCATCTGCCGGCGCGACTGTCTGCGATTGGCGGCGACAGTGGGGGATTCGGCGACCGGGGTCCAGAGTCGCATCGCTTCCTTCCACAGCGAACAGCTCCGGCTGGCGTCAAAAGCTTGGGATAATTAAAGCTTGGGATAACTAATGGCGAAGCGAGCGGATTCGACCGACTTTTCGAAAAATGGCGACCGGGAGCTGCTGCAAAAGTCCGCGGAATCAAGACCTCCGGCCTCAATCCGATACAAAGACCGGCGCGGCTTACACCATAAACCGCGCCCAAACCGCTTATCGGCGGCAAACGCCGCGCGGCGTCACGGAACCATCATCACCGGCGAGCCGACGCTGACGCGATTGTAAAGATCGGCCACATCCTCGTTCAGCATGCGAATGCAGCCATAGGAGGCCGCCGTGCCGACGGAGGCGCGCATTTTGGCCGTGGTGCCGTGGATGGCGACCTGATATCGGTCGAGCGTCAGCGCGCGCACGCCCATCGGATTATGCGGCGAGCCGCCCCTGATGAAGTTTGGCAATTCCGGATGATCCTGCTTGACGATCGGCGGCGGGGACCAGTCCGGATTGACGTATTTGCCTTCGATGGCGGCATTGCCCGACCATTCCTTGCCGGATTTCGGCACGGCGACGGGATAGCTGATCGCGACGCCCTGCCCCACGACCAGAAACAGTCTACGCTGCCGCGCGCTGATGACGATGGTGCCCGGCTGCACCGAGGGAGAAAACGAGACCATGTTGCGCGCGGCGGCCGCCTGCGGCAAAGCCGTGGCGCCAAAACAAAGCGCCGCTCCGGCGGCCAAAAGATTCAAAATGCGCCCGCCGACGGCGCGCCGAAACGAAAACGACTGACCCATGGGCTTTACCCTTACGCTTGGCCCCAACAGGCCAAATTGAACTAGACAAATACCACTCTACCTTTCGCCGTAATTTTGTCGAAGACTTATCGCGGATTCGGTTAGTAGATAGCCTTAAGTTTTCCTTAGCTGTTGCCGATTGGACACAGTAACTGTGGCCGATGGGACGCAGTCCGCTTGGGAGAGCTTGCCAGCAAGGCGCGCAAGGGTTCATGAAGGGCTATGAGCTCCGCCCCTCCGCTTATCTTCGACCGCCCTCTCGCACGCGCCCGGCTCGCCAGGGCGCTGGCGCGCGGCGCGCCGGATTTCCTGATGCAACGCGCCGCCGAGGATCTCGAAGACCGGCTGGCGTCGATCCGCCGGGACTTTCCGCGCGCGCTCGATCTTGCGACGCCGACCGGGCATTTCGCCAAGATTCTTGGCGCCGGCGGACGCCCGAAAACGTTGCGCGCGGCGTCGTCTTTGTCGCCCGCCAAGACGGGCGCAATGCTCGCCGTCGACGAGGAGGCCCTGCCCTTCGCGCCGGAAAGCTTCGATTTGATCGTGTCCGGCATGGCCCTGCAATGGATTAACGATCTGCCGGGGGTTTTCGCGCAAATTCGGCGGTGTCTCGCCCCCGACGGGCTGTTTCTCGCCTGCATGGCCGGCGGCGCCAGCCTGATCGAACTGCGCGGCGCGCTGGCGCAGGCCGAGGACGAAATTCTGGGCGGCGCCAGTCCGCGCGTCTCGCCCTTTGTCGATGTGCGCGATCTCGGCGGCTTGCTGCAGCGCGCCGGTTTCGCCCTGCCGGTGACCGACGCCGACGCCTTTACGCTGCGCTATGATTCAATGTTCGCGCTCTGCGGCGAGCTGCGCGCCATGGGCGCCGCCAACGCGTTGGCCGCGCGCTCGCGCAAACCGCTGCGCCGCTCGGTGTTTTTGCGCGCCGCGCAAATCTACGCCGAGAATTTTTCCGACCCCGATGGACGCGTGCGCGCCAGTTTCGAAATCGTCTGGCTGTCCGGCTGGGCGCCGCATGAGAGCCAGCAAAAGCCGCTAAAGCCAGGCTCGGCGCAAATGCGGTTGGCGGATGCGCTGAAGGCGGGGCGGGAGGGGGCGTGAAAAGCGTGGCTTGGCCGGATCGGTCTACGAAGCGGGCCGCGCCAGGAAATTGAACCGCGTCCCAAGTTCGAGCCGCTGAGAAATAGACCAGACCGCGGAAACGATTGGCGAGGTGGGATCGTTGTTCAACGTCACCAGTCCAATTCCTCGATTTAATTCCGGCGTTAAAGGAATGGCTGTCGACTCCTCCTGCATCTCGAACAGGGCGAGCAGACTGTGCGGCAAGATGCTGTACATCTGGGCGCAGCGGACATTCGAATAGAGGGCGAAGACGGAATCGGTTTCGACGACCACGCGGGGCTCGACGTCGGCCCGGCGAAAGGCCGCGTCGACGATGCGGCGGTTTTGCATGTTGCGCGTCAGAAGGCACAAGGGCAAGGCGGCGGCGTCCCGCCAGGAGATTGACGTGCAATTGTTCAGCGAGGCTGCGTCTCGCGCGAGAAGAACATAGCGCTCCCGATATAAGGGCAGCACGCGAAAGCGTTCGAGGTTCTGCTCTTCGAGATAGGTTAGGCCGATGTCGAGTTCGAAATTGTCCAGTCTGCGAATAATTTCTTCATTGCTTAGCGACTGCACCATCTGGCGTATGTCGGGATAGGCGTCCCAATACGGGCCGGTGAGCAGCGAAACGATGGGCATGGTGGTGGGGATCGCGCCGAAACGCAGAGTCCCGGTAAGCCGCGTGCGCGACATCGAGGCTTCTTGCCGCAAGCCATCCCATGCTGCGATGGCTTGACGCGCCCAGCCTAAAATGCGCTCGCCATCCTCGGTGAAACCGACGAACCGCTGCCCCCTCTCGACGATGGCGACGCCCAACTCCTCTTCGAGGTGCCGGATCGCGCTGGAGAGCGCCGGTTGCGAAACATTGCAGGCCTCCGCCGCGCGGGCGAAGTGACGCTCTCGCGCCAGGGTCACCAGATAGTCGAGCTGTCGAACAAACATGCTGGATTCCGTCGAAGAAGCGGCGCTTTGGATTTCCGTCCGGTTTCTCGACCGTTTTTATTCCTCTTTAAATCCATAGTCAGGAGCTCCATCGTTCGCGCCGTAATATTTATATGGCAGAAATTTTCCCGACATGACGATTTTAACCCGATCCCCCTTGGGATTCGCCAGCCGCTCGATGTTCATGTCGAAATCGATCGCCGACATGATGCCGTCGCCAAATTCTTCTTCGATGAGGGCCTTTACGGCCGGTCCATTCACCATCACCAGCTCGTAGAACCGATAGAGCAACGGGTCCGTCGGCGGCATTGGCGTTCCCCGATACGGGGTTTCATTCAACATCCGCTCCTCGGTCTCCGCGAGACCGAACAGTTCGGCCGCCTTTCGCGCCAGCGGCTTGACGAGCTTGCCCTGACTCAGCAAAGCGCCGACGATCAGAATTTCGGACACGCCGCCGATTTCCCGCGCGATGTGCGCCCAGGTCCAGCCCTTCTCTCGTTTGATGTCGAGAATTTTCTCGGTCAACTGTTCCCGCGTCATCTCTCGCTCCTGTGCAAAATGGGGGAAATCCTCGGGATGGCGGCGCTGTCGGTTCGATCGATCAGACGAGAAAGCCGGCGCCGAACGATGGCGCCGGCTCTGGAAAGTCGATCTCAGACGAGCGATTTCTTCTTCGTGAAGCGCGCGGCCTCTTCCGAACCGCCCGTCGCATCGCCTTCGCTGTAGGAATGCGCGCCGACGCCCGCGAGCTTGCCTCCCTGCACGACGAGATATTCATTGCGGATCGGACGGCCGTCGAAATAGCTCTCGAGGATTTCCCGCACGCCCGCCGCGTAGCGGGTCTGCGCCGAGAGGCTCGTGCCCGAGATATGCGGCGTCAGCGCGTTGTTCGGCGCCGTGCGCCACGGATGATCCTTGGCCGGCGGCTGCGGGAACCAGACGTCGCCCGCATAGCCCGCGAGATGGCCGCTCTCCAGCGCCCGCACGAGCGCGTCGCGCTCGACGAGCTTCCCGCGCGCGGTATTGACGAGATAGGCGCCGCGCTTGAAGAACTTCAGCGTGTTCTCGTTGATCATGTGTTCGGTTTCGGGATGCAGCGGGCAGTTCAGCGTCACGACGTCGCTGACCTTGGCCAGGCTCTCCAGGCTGGAGTGATAGGTGAGGTCCAGCTCCTTCTCCACCGACTCCAGCAAGCGATGGCGATCCAGGTAATGCAGTCCGACGCCAAAAGGCTTTAAGAGCCGCAGCACGCGCAGGCCGATGCGCCCCGCCGCCACCGTGCCGACCTGCATCGCTTCGAGATCGTAAGAGCGCGACACCGCGTCGGCGATGTTCCAGCCGCCGTTCACGATGATGTTGTGCGCCGGGATGAAATTGCGCACGAGCGCCAGGATCGACAGCACCACATGCTCGGCCACCGCATTGCTGTTGCAATAGGTGACTTCGGCGACGGTGACGTTGTTCTTGATCGCCGCCTGAAGATCGGTGTGGTCGGAGCCGATGCCGGCGGTGACGATGAGCTTCAGCTTCTTCGCCTTGGCGAAGCGCTCGGCGGTCATATAGGCCGGCCAGAAGGGCTGCGAGATCACGATCTCCGCGTCATGCAGCTCGCGGTCGAGAACGCTGTCCGCCCCGTCCTTGCTGGAGGTGACGACCAGTTGATGGCCGTTCGACTCGAGGAACTTGCGGAGCCCGAGCTCGCCGGAGACGCTGCCGAGAAGCGTGCCGGGCTTGAAATCTATCGCCTTGGGCGTCGGCAAGGTCTGGCCGTCCGGATAGACCTTCGGCTGCGGAACGTCATCCCGCGCGTAGGTTTTCGGATAGCCGTCAACCGGATCGTCGTAAAGAACCAACACTATCTTCGCCATGGTCATTTCCTTCCTTATTGAAGCAGGGTCGTTGTTGGCGGAAGGCGCGCCTCAAAGTGTTGCGCCCAACGACAGCGGCGCGGAGGAGGTTTCCTTCGCTCGCGAAACATGTTCATAGGGTCGGAAAACCGCCGGTCTATTCGTTTCGGCGGATGCGGCGATAAGGGCCGCTTATGATGCGACGCGAAATTGGCTTGGGCCGCTTTGGATGAGCTGCGCAATCTGCGCCGAGAATCTTGCCGACCCCGATGGACGCGTTCGCGTGAGCTTCGAAATCGTCTGGCTGTCCGGCTGGGTCCCGCATGGAAGCCAGCAAAAGCCGCTAAAACCGGGCTCGGCGCAAATGCGGCTGACGGACGCGCTGAAGGCGGGGCGCGGCGAAGGGTCGTGAATGAAGGGCGACCGCCTAAGGTTAGGCGGCGGCGTTTGCCTGCGACAGCAGATTGCCCAAAATGCGCAGTGTCGTTGATGATGAGAGAATTTTTTTCAACGCATTAATAAACTCATCCTCGTTTGATATGGATATATTTTCTTCGTCCTCAAAATAGTTAGTCAAATCTCCTGGATACATGTCGATGTTATGCGTGTAGCTTAATACGTACACCGCATAGTCATTTAAATAAGGAACCGCGATTTTTAAAGAAGCCCTCGTTCTTGTGAGACCAACTCCGGTCGGTGACCTTTCGGGAACGATGAGAACTTCCCCCTGCAACAACCCGTTTGTTTGTTGAGTGAGCGCCTCTGCCTGCTCTCTTATGATTGTGACGGGCGTACGCAAATCCCTTGTGTCGGGAATCGTCCAAAAACTCTCGGTCATGACAGCTCCCTTTCCGTGCCCAGTTCTGTCACCAATGGCAGATGGTCGGAATAGCTCCTCCCATCGATCACGCCATTCTTCAGAAGGGGCTTGTCGGCGATCCGGTCGAGCACCTTCAATCCATCCGATTTATAGAAAGGCAGCAACTCCGGACGCAACAGGATTTGATCGAATGTTTCCCAAAAGTGGTTTATGAGGCTCCCGCCGTTATTGAAATAATAAGTTCCCGGCGGCCCTCCGGAGTCATCGCCAAGGCGGCTCCACATCGGATTGTAGAAGAAATCATATTCCTTGCCTTGCACCACGCGTGAGCCCTTCGAGGCGACATTCTTGTCGCACATTGCGTGAAACCCGTTGGCGCCGACCATCCCCGCCTCAAAGGGGTTCATATTCAGATCGCCGATGACGATCGTATGCCGATGTCTGGCCTTTTCTTCGGCCCGCATGATCATCTCGCGCATCATGCTGGCCCCGTGAAGCTGATCTATGGGCTCGGCGTGAAGCTTGCTCGACAAGTGGGCGGCTGCGATTATGATTTCCTTGCCGAGTGGCGGTTGCAAGCTTCGGATCGATACTTTGTTGTCATCCGAGAGCGGACGCAAACACCTCTTCGGCAAATTGGTGAAAAACCGGACACGGCTAGGAACAGGACTTGTCGCCTCCGAATAACGTCCGATCCCGTCGCCGTTCAGACCGATAAGCATCTCTTTTGTCGAAAGTTCGCATTCAGCGAGGATCAGGACTTCGACGCGGTGTTCTCGGCACGCTTCGCCGATCTCTCTCGACAAGTCGCGTTTTGCGATATTCCAGAACATCAACACGGTCATCGAAGACGCGTTCCCACTTAAAAAGCAGGAGCGACCTTATCCCCGCAATACGCGACGGCAAAGACCTTTTAGCGCTATAGGCGACGAGCGCCTTCTCGCCTTTCTCTCATCGGCGTTCTGCGTTGCGCACAACCTGCCCGATCCCCCGCGCCGCGACGCTCGCCCCGTCCTCCCCGGCGATGACGCCGGCCGCATCTTGCGCCCGCCACGCATAGTCCGGCGCCTCCAGCAAAATCCGCAGCTCCCGCGAGAGCCTTGGCGCCGTGATCGCCCGCCCGTCGAGCGCCCGCGCAACGCCGAGCCTTGCGAGACGCGCCGCATTGTCGGGTTGATCGGCCAGAAAGGGCGTCACGAGCTGCGGCTTGCCGGCCCGGAGCGCCTGCGCGCTGGTGCCGACGCCGCCGTGATGGACGACGAGACAGGCGCGCGGAAACAGTTCGGCGTGAGGCACATACGCCGCGACGAACGCCCCCGCCAGCGCATTTTCGCGCAGCCGCGCCACATCGTCGCGATGCGCGAGCACAACCGCGCGCAAACCGAGGCGGGCCGCCGCCTCCATACAGGCGCGATAATGAGCGCGGCCGCTTTGCGCGACAAAACTGCCCAGGGTGAAGACAACCGGCGCCGGCCCCTGCGCCAAAAACTGCTCCAACGCCCGTGCCTCACTCTCGATCGGCGGCGGGCCGCGGTCGTAAAAAATCTGGCCGGCGATCAGAACGTCGGGCGAATGGTCCGGCCGCGGCGGCGCCAGCAGCTTTGAGTGCAGCGCGATGGTTTTGACGCCCGGCGCCGCGCCAGCGAACAGGTCGAACCCGCCGCGGCGCGGCAGGTCAAGCCCGCGCCTGAATTTCGCCAAGGGCGCCGCCCAAAGCGCGGCGGCGAAGGCGTGGCCCTGCAGCAGCGCGCGGTTATAGGCCAGCGCGAGCGGCCGGCGGGGCGCTGCGATGAAAGGCGAACGCGGTCCCTGCGGCGGATCATAGGCGGAGTAAAGCATGATTGGCGACAGCGTCGCGACGAACAGCGGCAGGCCGCGCTTCTCGGCGACCGCATGGGCGGCGAAGGCGATGGAATGCGCGACCACCGCCACGGCGTCCTCGCTCGCCGTATAAAGCTGCTCATAGGCCTCGTGAAGAAACGGAAAAATCAGCCGCTGGAACAAAAAGCCGTCGTCCACGCTCATCCGCCGGGCGATCTCGCCAAGATCCATGCCAAGCCGCTGCGTCGCCTCCTCGACATCGGGACGAATGGCGGCAAAACCCAGGCCTTCCTCGAGGATCAGATCCCGATAGGTCTCGGAGGTAGCGACAACGACCGCGAAACCCTCGCGCTGCAGGGCTTGGCCCAGCGCGACGAAGGGATAAAGATCGCCGAGCGATCCGAAAGTGGCGAGCAGAATCTTGGGCAGCGCCGCGCGCATGGGGGAACTCGCAAAGAGGATTTTGAAATCTATAGGTAAAGTCCGTGATTTTCAAAGAAAGGCGTTCGTCGCGAAGGAAAAATCCCCGCGAGCGGGTTCGGATCGCCGCGACGCGCAAATTGCGAGCGTTCCGTTTGGCGTCTGTGAAGCTGCCGCCCGCAGGCCGACGCTCTCCTATTTACCGTGTTCGCATACGTAGACGCGTTTGCTTCCCCAACATGATCCAGTTTTAAAAACCTTGCCCAATTCCTGGCTCCCCAAAGTCGCCAGCCATGTCCTTCCGTGCTCGAAGGAGATGGTCAAGGGTTTCTCGGCGAGTTGAAAAGTCACTCGCTGCTGCTTTGTCCAGGAAACCTGGCACGATCGGCTGACAAGAACGCGCCCGTCCACCTTTACAAAGCAGTTGGCGATTGATCCGCTGACGCTGGCCTCGGCCTCATGCTCGACCTTGCTGACCTTCTCGACGTCGCCGGTTTTTTCAACGTCTCCGGCTTTCTCAGCCTCACTGACTTTCGGAGGCTCCGGGGTCGCGTCCAGATTTAACGGCGGCGCCGCGTCGAACAATAGTTTTGGTCGCGGCGCGGGTTGCTCGATCGCCAACAGGACAGGCCCGAGACCGTCATGTTTGGCGTCGCCGGGCTGCTGCGTCGGCGGCGCGGAGCCCTGATCGTCGGGCGCGATGTCGGCGGGCTGCGCGTCGACATTAGAAACATCCGGGGCGGGACGGTTGGCGTCCGTCATTTCGTTCGGTTGCTGTTTGGCTACCAGAGCCTCGCGCCCAATCAATGCGCTCTCGCTTGGATTTGAAAGTTTCCGCCAGGAAACCATGCCTGCGGTCAGCGCGGCGACGCCGATGACGATAATTAGCGCCGTGAAATAGAGCAAACGGCGCTGCGCAGCGGTCCCCTCGGCAACGTCGATGGTGCGAAAGGTCAAGGTCTGCTCATCGGGCTCCGGCCCGCCAATCTCGTCTCGGAAACCGCTTTCCTGCGCCGATTGCGATGTCTCCACGGCTCCTCCGGGTCGGCGCGCCTGCGCCGGCGCGGCGTCGATCAAAGCCTCATCGCCGATGTTGCGCCAGCGCGCGCGCGAACTCGCGCGTTCGGCTGGATTGGAACCTGCGCGCCGAATCTCCGCGGAAGGCCGCGCTCGTGTTTCGCGACTCCCTTCACCGCGCTTCTCCAGCGCATCGACGAAGCGGGAAAGTTCCGTCGAAGCGCTGCTTTCTCGTTGTTTTCCGGCCCGCTCGGCGCGAAGGCGCCTTTCACTATCCTCGAACTTGGTCATTAGCCGTCGTTGCTCACTAGATACGCTCACGCTATGGACTCCGGGTTGAGTTTGCGAGCCAGACTACTTTGTGAGGACATACGCCGTGACGAGCGCGATTTCCGCCTCACAGCTTCGCAAACCATTAATTCTTCTTTAGCTCTCCCCCGAAGCGATCGATCCCTGGGACTAAACCCGGCGGCAGGGCTTTTGCAAGCCCATTAGCAGGAAGGTTAGACTCATTAAGGAATTGTAATTATGGCTGATCTTGGCCGCGATCTAGGCCGGAATCATATTTCTGGCGAAGCTTAACCTGGGTGGCCTTGTGTCCATTGTAGCAATTGATGCGGAAATTGAGCCCGCGCTTCTTGCGAGACGAACCCGTTCACCCAGCCGGCGCCTCGCAATTCTCCCTGAACTCAGAAGAGGCAATTCAGACCGACCCACTCTCAAAATCTCGCCCCTGCAGGTCGCCCGTTCCCATGCTATACTGCCGCCCGCAACCTTGAGGTCAAAATGTCCGTTTCTTCTGTGCTGGCCCAGCCGGCGCCGCTCGCCTTCGCCGCAAGACCTTCGCTCGCCGGGCTCACCCGCGCCGAGCTCGCCGAGGCGTTGCGTCGGTTGGAGCTGCCGGAGCGGGAAATTCGGATGCGCGTTTCGCAGCTTTGGCACTGGATTTATTTTCGCGGCGCCGACGATTTCGGCTCGATGCTCAACATCTCAAAGGCCATGCGCGAGCGGCTCAATGAAGCCTTTGCGCTCGATTTGCCGGAAATCGTCGAGGAGCAAGTCTCGCTTGATGGCGCACGCAAGTGGCTGCTGCGCCTTGCGCCCACAAGCCCCGCCGAAAAGCCAGCCGAGATCGAATGTGTTTACATCCCCGAAAGCGACCGGGGCACGCTGTGCGTCTCTTCGCAGGTCGGCTGCACGCTAAATTGCAGCTTTTGCCATACCGGCACGCAAAAGCTGGTGCGCAATCTCACCGCGCAAGAGATTATCGGCCAGATCATGGTGGCGCGGCGACGGCTCGGCGATTTTCCGGGGTTTGAGCGGCCGACCGACGGGCTCGTGCCGAGCGGCGAAGGCGTGCGCGCCGTCTCGAACATCGTGTTCATGGGCATGGGCGAGCCGCTCTATAACCTCGAAAATGTGATGGCCGCCGTCGACGCGATGGCTGATGGCGACGGGCTTTCGGTGTCAAAGCGCCGCATCACCGTCTCGACCTCCGGCGTCGTGCCGCAAATCGAGCGGCTCGGCTCCGAATGCGGGCCGATGCTGGCGATTTCGCTGCACGCAGTGCGCGACGAGCTGCGCAACGAGCTGGTTCCGCTTAACAAAAAATATCCAATCAGGGAATTGCTTCAAGCGTGCCGCGGCTATCCCGGCGCCTCCAACGCGCGACGCATCACCTTCGAATATGTGATGCTGAAGGGCGTCAACGATTCCCCCGCCGAGGCGCGGGAACTGGTGCGGCTGCTCAAGGGCGTGCCGGCCAAGATCAATCTCATTCCGTTCAACCCCTGGCCCGGCGCGCCTTACGAATGCTCGGACTGGGAGACCATCGAGCGTTTCTCCGACATCGTGTTCAACGCCGGCTACGCCAGCCCCGTCCGCACCCCGCGCGGGCGCGATATTCTGGCGGCCTGCGGGCAATTGAAGAGCGAGACGGAGAAGCTGAGGGCGCGGGCAAGGTTGGCGGTGGACGCCCCCGGTTAGAAATGACCCATTTCGTCCTCTTGAAGCGGCTTGCGGAAAACCGCTCATGCAGCAGCAACTTTTTCTCGCTAGAATCTTCGCAAAATGCCTGGATGCGGACGACTACGAAGCCGCAAGAACGACGCTCGCCGCGGATTGCCGCTGCGACACGGGCAAAGCGATTTTGACCGGACCGGAGGCGATTATCGAGTCCTATCGGAACAGTTCAGTCTGGGCGCGCTCCACATTTGACGACGTGAGATTCGAGTCGCGGATCGAGCAAGATCTGAGCTCCCCCTATCGCATATGTGTGTTCTATAGCGACATTCTTCGAAAGGCTGGCGACAGTCACGTGCATCAATGTCGGCAATTCCTGACCATCGACGAGGCGTCGACGAAAATTACTGCGATCGAACATCTGGAAGTCGACGCGGAAGCCGCGCGCTTGGAAGAATTTTTCGAGCGGATCGGCGTAAGGCGAAATCGATCAGGCGGCGGCGCGGCTAAACGCGCCGCGACGATATGTGATAGAACTACACGCGGTCAGGCGCGCTAGCCGATAGCGACGGCGAGCGAATTCTCCGCGGTCCGTTCGAATAAGCCGCCTCGCGAGCTCAAAATTACAGATGGCGAAAGCCTTTATCCGCCAATGACGACAGTAACGGGGGCGAAAATGAAGAAACGCTTGTCAAGGCTCATCATCGGCCTCGCCTTTCTGGCGCTGGGCTCGGGGGCGACGGCCCCGAGCGCTCGCGCTCTTGAGGCGGTCGGCGAACAAGAAGCCTATGAGATCGGCAAGGAGGCCTATGTCTATCTCTATCCGCTGGTGATCATGGACGTGACGAGAAAAGTCATGACCAATGTCGAAGCCGGAAAGAGGATCGGCGCTGGCCCCCCGAATGAATTCGCCCATGCGCGGACCTTTCCGCCCGCCGATTTTCGCGACGTGGTGCGGCCAAATTTCGACACGCTCTACTCCGTCGCCTGGCTCGATTTGACGAAGGAGCCGATCATCCTCACGGCGCCCGACACCAAGGGCCGCTATTATCTGCTGCCGCTGCTCGACATGTGGACGGATGTCTTCGCTGTCCCCGGCAAGCGCACCACCGGCACGAGCGCCGGCAACTTCGCCATCGTTCCGCCAAACTGGAAAGGCCGGCTGCCGCGCGGCGTCGAAAAGATCGAAGCGCCAACGCCCTATGCCTGGCTGATCGGCCGCACGCAGACCAACGGGCCAAAAGATTACGACGCTGTTCACGAGGTGCAGGACGGCTACAGGCTCGCGCCGCTCTCGCGTTTCGGCAAGGCGGCCAAACCCGCGACGGCGAAAATCGACTCCAATCTGGATATGAAGACGCCGCCGCTCGATCAGGTCAACAACATGCCAGCGGGCAAATTTTTCGCCTATGCCGCCGAATTGTTGAAGATCAATCCGCCGCATGTCACCGACTGGTCGCAGGTCGCGCGCCTGAAGCGCATCGGCATCGAGCCCGGAAAGAGCTTCGACATAGAAAAGGCCGATCCCGTCGTCCGGCGAGCGCTGGAAAAGGCGAGCGTCGACGGCCTCGCCTACATGAGAGCGAAGACGCCGACGCTGGCGCGCGTCGCCAACGGCTGGCAGATGAACACAGATACGATGGGCGTCTACGGCGACTATTATCTCAAACGCGCGATCGTCGCCGTCGTGGGGCTCGGCGCGAACCAGCCCGAGGACGCGATATATCCGTTCAATTTCGCCGACAACGAAGGCAAGCCGCTCGACGGCGCGAAGAAATATGTGCTGCATTTTTCCAAGAGCGAGCTGCCGCCGGTTGACGCCTTCTGGTCCATCACCCTCTATGACGAAAAGGGCTTTCAGGTCGCAAACCCGCTCAACCGCTTTGCGATCGGCGATCGCGACGCGCTGAAACACAACGCGGACGGTTCGCTCGACCTGTACATCCAGAACGCCAATCCCGGCTCGGATAAGGAATCAAACTGGCTGCCCTCGCCAGCTTCGGGCGGCGAGAGCATCACAATGCGTCTTTACGCGCCCAAGGCCGAAGCGCTTGACGGACGCTGGGTTCCGCCGGCGATCGGGCATGTGCAGTGAGAACTCTGTGAACCGGAGAAGCTGAGGGCGCGGGCGCCGCAGGCGGTGGAACGAAAGTTAGCTACGCATCATGATGAGGTCCGTGTCCAGCGGCTTCGCGCCGGCCGCGGTGAGCATGGCGTGGACTTGCCCGCGGTGATGGGTTTGGTGGTTGAAGAAATGAACAATCGCGAGCCAGCGCGGCCTGCTGACCTCGGAGCCCAACGTGGAGGAACGCCAGACGAGTTCGCCGGCGATCGTCTCGGCGCCCAGCCGATCCGCCCAAGCAAGAATATGCTTGTCGCAAACGGCGCGCCCGCGTTTCAGCTCCTCCCAACCGTCGACGAAAGTCGTCGAGTCCGCGAACTTGACCGTCGGCGCCGGCAAATCCGAAAGCCGGCTCATCCACATATTGTCCGCCCATAGCAAGTGGTTCAGCGTCGCGTGGACGGACTTGAAGAAGGCGCCGCGATCCTGTCGCCGCGCCTCGTCCGGCAGCGTGTCCGCCGCGGTGTAAAGACTCCCGTTTTGCCACTGGTTGTAGCGCGCCATTGTGCGAACACAGGTGGGGTCGATCACGCCGGGTCTCCTCCTGAGGCTCGAAAAAGCGGCGATCTCTGTTGTCAGAGCGGGGGGCTACGGCGGCTTCCGCGTCCGGCGCGCAAAAAGCCCCAGGCCGCGAGCCCCGACAACCCGAAGCACACCACCGCGCTCCACACGGCGAGGCTCAGCCCGAACAGCAGCAGCGCCGGTTCGTCGCAGCGCACCGGCTTCACCCGCTCCAGCTGCGCCATAAAATCTTCGGGCGACAGCGCGCCCGTCAGCGCGCCGGTGCATTCGGTCGGGCCGGGCCAGAAGTGGAATTCGACGCCCGAATGATAGGCCGCGATCCCGGCGCCCGCCAAAAACACCAGCGCCAGCAAAGCCAGTCCAAATCGCGCCAGCCCCGCCCGGTCCCATTGCGCCGCGAGCGCCGTCAGCGCCGCGAGAACAATGCCGACGTAATAGGGAATGCGGCCCAGGAGGCACAACTCGCATGGGATGTAGCCCATGGATTCGAGCGTCCAGGCGCCGGCGATCGTTGCCGCCGCGACAGCGAGCACAAGCAGCGCGATCGCGCGCGAAACATTCTCGCAGGCGAGCGCGGCGAGCCGACGCATCAAAACAGCTTTACGGCGACCACGAAGCCGCCGACCACGATCGCCGCCAGCGATCCCATGAACAGGCCGAAATTCTGTTCGAGCTTCAGCCGAATCGGGTCGCCGAAATGGTTGAGCGCGGCGGCGAGCAGGAAGAAGCGCGCGCCGCGGGTGATCGTCGCCAGCAGCATGAACAGCGGGAAATTATACGCGAACAGCCCGGAGAAGATCGTCACGAGCTTGAACGGGATCGGCGTCAGCCCCTTCACGAGAATGAAAATCGCGCCCCATTTCGCATAGAACTCTCGCATGGCGTCCATCTTCGACTCATAGCCGTAGAGATGGATCAGCCATTGGCCCGCCGTGTCGTAAAACAGCGCGCCCAGCGCATAGCCGAGCGCCCCGCCCGCGACCGAGGCGACCGTGCAGATGGCGGCGTAGCGCCAGGCCTTTTGCGGCTCGGCCAGCGACATCGGCACCAGAATCGTATCCGGTGGAATGGGAAAGAACGAGCTTTCCGCGAAGGCTATCGCGGCGAGCGCCAGCGGGGCGTGCGGGCTAGCGGCGAGCCGCATAGTCCAGTCATAGAGTTTTTTGAACATTTCTCACCGTTAGCACCGGCCGCGTCCCGATGACAGGTCGGTGCAGACGAACATTACGCGTCGCGCCTTTACGGTGGGTTGACGGGGGCATTTTCGAAGCTAATATCCGCGCCGCGCGCCGGCCTTACGCCGGCCCGCGCCCCTGTGGCGGAATTGGTAGACGCGCTCGACTCAAAATCGAGTTCCGCAAGGAGTGCTGGTTCGACTCCGGCCAGGGGCACCAAGTTGATTCTATTAGATAAAGTCGACTGGACGCTTTCCACTCTCCAGCGAGATTTTCGCTTCGCGTCGGCACCATGTCGGCACAGGATTACCATCGACGAATTTCTGTGAATTGTGCGCCACTCGTCACTGGCGCTCGCCCCGATCGTGCGCTGCGCGCTTCCCTGAGTTCGTACGCGTTGCGGTTCAACCCCGCCGCGAGGGCGTGCGTGCACCGGGAATAGCGACGCGAGCCGATTAGAAACCTCTGCCGGCAAAAAAGGCCATGGGGCTGGGGGGGCGGCAAGTTAGCAACCCAAAAGCCGCGCGCGTGGGGATGGTCGCGAGCGAGCGGCGGGAGGGGGGTCGGAGGAACCGCGCGCCGGCGCGCCCGCGCGGTTCCGGCGAGGGGCCGCGAGGCCGCGACAAGCCGCTCCCAGCGGCCGCGACTGGCAGAGCGCCAGCATCGCGCCGGGTTCGCATCCGACGAACCTCCCCGCGCGCGTCCGTGGCTGCTTTCGAGCCCATACAGAAACCCCTCGCTGCCCCGCCCCTCCGAATGCCCTGAATTCCGGAACCTGCTTTCCTCATTTTCGACTATACAGAAAACAGTTGTTTTCCGTATAGGCTTTTGGTATGGTCGCGCCAGTTGCCCACTACGATCCGAGGAAAGAGCCATGAAGACCGTCGCCATCTACACGCGCGTTTCCACTGACCACCAAACGACCGAGAACCAAGAGCGGGAGCTTCGCGAAGTCGCTGCCCGCATGGGCTGGCGCATCGTCGAAATCTATCGCGACGAAGGCGTGAGCGGCGCGAAGTCTCGCGCCGATCGCCCGGCTTTCGACGCCCTTTGCAAAGACGCGGCGCGCCGCCGCTTCGATATGGTCATGGCATGGTCAGTCGACAGGCTTGGCCGCTCGCTACAAGACCTGGTGGGCTTCCTTTCCGAATTGCACGCGCTCGGAATTGACCTGTTCCTGCACCAACAGGGCCTGGACACCACGACGCCAGCTGGCAAGGCGATGTTTCAGATGATGGGCGTCTTTGCCGAATTCGAACGATCGATGATCCGCGAGCGCGTCAAGTCCGGTCTCGAACGCGCCAAAGCGCAAGGCAAGACACTCGGACGCCCCACGATTGACGCGTCGAAAGAGGCGGCAATTCGCGCGGCGTTGCAAAGCGGCGGGGTTGGCATTCTCAAGATCGCGGCTTTGCACAAAGTGGGCGCCGGGACCGTTCAGCGCATCAAGGCCGAACTCGCGGCATGATGCTGTCCCGTCCGTGCGCGCCCCAAGAACCGCGCCGCCTTTGCGGCGGCTGCACCCAGTTCGGAAAGACACAGGCGCTTCTTCCCGCCAAGAGACGCGGGTCGCCTTGCTGCTGTGCCGATCCTCACATTTGACCCGCAGTTTGTGGAGCGCCTCGCCAAGATTTCTAAAAGTCACTGTCGGCGAACGGCTCCACACCCCTAGATTAAAGGTAAAAGTGCATTTATATAGATTCTCACAGTTTAAATATAACTCAAATAAGTATTCATAATATGTCTTAAATAACACTTTGAATAATTGAACCGGCTCTCCCTTCCACCCCTCCTTCCACCCCCTTCCAGTGCGGGGGTTTCCACCCCCCCTTCCCCTATTAGGGGAAGGGGGGGTGGAACACCACCTGCCCAGACGCGAACAAACCGCCGCCGCACGACTTGGCGAATACTCCACCGCTCGCGCCGCGCACGATCCTTTTTCCGGCATTCCGTTCGGTCTTGGATTGAAACGCGTTCCGCCGCGCCTCCGCGAGTCGTTGGCGCACGTTCCGAGAGTGGGCGCTACCTATGTAGCGGAATGAAGATGGCGACTATCTAAAGCCGCGCCATGGGCAGGGGCTCACACGCCCGGCAAATCGGGAGCCACCACCTGCAAGAAAGAGCGCCGCCGCGAGACTGGGCCTTCCTCGACGCTCTGGACGCGCCCGGCCTTTATGAGCCGGTTCATCGCGCCCATAAGGTCTTCCTCGGAAAAACGGCCGCAAATCGTCGTCTTTTCCCGAAGCGCCCTGGGCGCATAGTTCGCCTGCCCCTTATGCACATTGCAGCGCAGGTTCTTCGCAAGCAATTCGTTCATGCCTGCCATGAAGGCTTCCTCGGCTTCGCGTTGCCGGCTTGACCCATGCCCGCCGCCCGCGCCCGATGCTTCAAGATCGGGAATGAACGCCCCGCTTTCATAGCGAAGCGCGAGCTCTACGCCCGTCGCCGCGTAATTCGCCTTCAAACGGGAAAGACTCCGAAGATCGGGGTCCGGGGCGTCGCCGCCCGCCGGTTCCGGCCGCTTGAGATAGAGGCGGGAGCGCACAGAATTACTCCAAGCCGTTGAACCACCATCGCCGCTTCCGCTCGTCTTGCCGGTTTGCGAAGGATGCGCGAGCAAGACCACGGCCCCGCCGATCTCTAGCGCGAACCGCGTTAACAAGGCGATGAACTGGCGCACTTGCGGGCGGATGTTTTCATTGCCGGCGAATGTATCGGCGGCCGTGTCGATAACCACGAGGCGCGCGCCGAACGCCTTCGCGGCATTGAGGATTTGCGCGAAAAAAGGCGTCGGGACGCATCGCCCATCGGCCGTGAAGGTCGCCAAGAGGTTTTCCAAGCCGACGCGCGAAATCCATCGCATGCCGCCAAGATCGGGGAAGGAAAGGCCCATTCGATCGACGATCGACGCTTGCCGACGATGCAATTCGTCGCCGTCGTCTTCGCAGAATACGCCGAGCGCCCGACAATGGCCGACGCTTTCGCCGAGAAACATTGCGCCGGTCGCGCAAGCCGTCATGAGTTGCTGCGCCAACAGGCTTTTGCCCGTTCCGCCATCGCCATAAAGCGCCGTGACAGCGCCGACAGGAATCCAGCCTTCCCATATCCAGCGCCGCGAAGGGACGGTCCGGCCGTCCAAGGAGACGGGGTCGACAATTTCCAACGGTTCAAGCGAAAAATCTCCGCCGGATGCGCCGCGCGGCGTTTCAAAGACCATGGCGGCGCGCCTTCAGTTCGTCGTTGAAATCTTTTCCGCGCGAAGGGAAACGAACCGCGACCTTGCGGCCTTGTTCATGGAACACGCGCGAGGCGACTAAGGCGGCGCGCTCGCCAGCCTCTCCGCAATCGGCGAACAATGCGACGTTGTGCGCCCCGGCGGGCAGGACGATACGCGAGAGATTGGAGCCGAGCACACACCAAACCGGGACGCGAAAAAGCTCCATGGCGGAAAGGCCGGTCTCGATTCCCTCCGCCAGACCGATGACAAGCCCGGCCGGCGCGAGACAGACAGCCCCCTGCCCGACAGGCCCGAGCCCTCGCTTCGGGCGATCAACCGCCGCCTTGCCCGAACCATCCGGCAAGAGAAACGTTCGCTGAATGGCGACGATGGCGCCGGACAGGTCCGCGACGGCCGCGACCATCGCCGGAAATTCGGTCGGCTCGCGCGGATCGATCCGCAACGCCGGATGGAACCGCAGACAATCCGGCAAGTCGACGCCGAGCGCGCGCGCCTCGCGAAGATAGATTTCCGCGATCGTCCCGCCGATGGGACGCGACGCCCGCCATATCGCCAGGGCGTCGGCCTGTTTTCGCGCCGTCTCGCGATCGGGTTCACGCCGCTCGGGGGCACGTATGGCGCTCCCGGTCTCTCCCGCCTCACGACGAAGGCGCTCTATCGCTTCGACGAAGGAAAGCCCCTCGAAGCGATGCAACCAGTCCAGAACGTCGCCATGCGCTCCGCAACCGAAGCAATGGTAGAACCCCTTGGCGTCGTTGACGGAAAAGCTCGGGCTATTCTCGGCATGGAACGGACACAGCCCAAAACGATCCGGGCCGCTCGCCGTGAGCTTCACGCGTTTCGAAACATGATCCGAGAGGCGGACGCGCTCCTTGAGCGCGGCGAGATCGTCGGGCGGCCGCATGTCATTTCGCCCGGTTCGGCGGCGACGCGGATTTGTTGCGGCGTTTCGCTCCACTAGACAAAGACGGAACCGCACTCCGCTTGCTGTGAATGAGCGCGCGCGCGCCCGTTTCGCGTTCGAACAACGCGCGCTGCAACGCTTCGTCCAATTCGAGCGTGCCAAACCCCACGCCCGCCAAACCCTCTTGTGCGTTGCCGATTTGTTGTAGAACGGAGGCTTTCCGCTCCGCACTCCAAATATTTCCATAGAACTTTTGGGCCTCATGGAAGCAATACATCGCGCGTTGAATCGCGACGCGCTGTTCTACACTATGGCGTTGCGACAACAGCCAATCCAAAGCGTCTTCTTGGCCCCGCAACCACTGGGCCAAAAGGATGCGGAGCGCTGTCTCGGCTTTCTGTCCTTTAAGATCGTCTGACGCTATGGTTGCGGACGACGCCATTGCGCCAACAATTGCCTTCGCTTCGCGATCCTGCGTCGTATCCGGCTTTGCGCAAAGCTGGCGCGGGTTGAAGCCCAGCGCCGTTTCCAGCGTGTCGAACACGTCGCGGGCGTCGCACGCGAGGTCAAGAACATCGGCGAGTTCGGTCGCAATGGCGCGCCGCTCATCGTCCATCGCCGCCAACTGCCGCCCGAACCCGGCCAATTTCTGAAGCGCACGGCCGATAGCTCCGTCGCCGCCAGCGTCGCCAGAAGCAGCGCCCAGCATGTCGGCCATGTCCGCAAGGCCCCGGCGCAACAAGAACCGCAGCAAATCGCTGGCGTGATGATCGAAGTCGGCGCTCATTTCGCCGCTCCCCGGTCCGAGGTCGAGGCGCGGCGCTTATCCGCAAGCCATTTTTCGAGGTCATCGGGGTGATAAGCCACCGCGCGGCCCATGCGGACGAAGATCGGCCCGCCGCCCTTGCAACGCAGCGCGTTCAAGTATGCGACGCTTATTCCGAGGAATGTGGCTGCTTCGGGAACTCGAAACATCCGCCTCTGTGTAGCTGTATCGGCCATGGTGAACCCTCGCGTTCGATGGAATGCGAGGGAGAAAAGCCTTAGATGCGAGAAAGAAATAGTCGTCAGAAATCGTTACATGAATCGATTCAGCGCTCCGATTAATGACGGGGCTTACGGCCGGGCGCACGCCAAGCCGTCGCGCGAGCCTCATCGATCGCCGCCTCTTTGGCCCTCGCGAACGCGCGTTCCCCCAAGCCCGGAAACTGCTTTTGCATGTCCCTTTTCAAATCGGCGTTGCGCATGGTCGCGCGTTGCGGCGACGCCCTCATGATTTCCACCAAATGCCGCCGACAGCGGGCTTCCGCGCCGGCCGTTTGCGCGCTAGCAGCTTCATTCACCTCCAACGGGGAAGACACGCTAAATTCATCGTTCAGCCAGAGCCAAAGCTCGTTTAGATCGACAAGGCCTTTGGCGGCTTCAGAATAAGCTCCTGGCCCTTGGACACGATTAGCGACGACCTTGCGCGCTTCTCCAGGCGCGATTACCGACACGCCCACGGAAACACCCCGCGTTTCCGCAATCTCACGAAGAAATGTGCGGATTTCGCTCTTGGGGCGGCTCACTGCATTGGCGGCCATTACAATAAAATCGTCTAAGGAAATCCAACGATCGCCAAGCGCATCGCTCATGTCGCCTCCGCAGGCGTACCGCAAAATGGGATGGCGCGGCAATCCGGTTGCGGAACCGGACTTTCGGCGGCCAACCTAGCCGCGCCAAAACGGATGATCTATCCCCGCTCGCCAGCCTTCAAGGGCGGCGGCTCGCTTTCCCACAGATCAATCAAATTGCGCATCGACGATTTCAGCCCGCAGAGCCGCCCACCGTCTTTAGCCTTCGCTGCATCGCCGCCGCTTCCTCCGCGTTCATATTGCAAAGATCGTCGAGACGATCCGCCAGAACGTCGCCGAAGGCTATGATCGAAAGCGCCCGATAATCGTCCGTCTCGGTGACAAGCCCCGAATGGTAAACAAACCCTTGCAACGCCATCGTTAGCCCGTGGGCGAGGCCCCGCGTCTTTTCGAGCTCTTGGTTGAGGTCTCTTGCTGGTAACGCCATCGCTTTATCCTCTGGTTTGATTGGGTTAAACGCAAAACGCGAACACGGGCGCTTCCGTCGGCAGCACGCCGGTTAAGCCGCGTCGGTTTCCTTCTTCAAGGGCACGACTCCGGCCGCTTCGCGCGCGCCGACGACGCCGAGCATATCGGCGGCGATGCGGTCCGCAAGTTTCCGAACCGGGTCCGCCTGTCTCGCCACATAGCGGCCCGTCATCGCCATGGTTTTGTGTCCGAGCGCGTCCCGCAGAATGAGCGCGCTCGCGCCGAGCGCCGCGCCACGTGTCGCGAAAGCGTGCCGCAGGTCATGGACACGCATATCTTCAACCTTCGCGGCTTCCGAGATTGCCCGCCAAGCGTCCCGGACGTTCGATTTTGAAATGGGCGCGTCGCCTAAATCGTTAGGACAAACAAAAGCGTCAGGCGGTCCGGCATGGCCCCGCAAGAGCGCCAAGACGGGCTCCGTCAACGGGACGGTTCTCGCGCCGGCCTTGGCGTCCGCGAGGCGCAAGAAGCGGTTCGGAAAGTCCACGTCCCGCCAGCGCGCAGTTTGCCACTCCCCAAGCCGACAACCTGTCAGGGCGAGCAATTTGAACAGGCGCGCGGCGGACGGCCGAACGGGCGTTTCGTCGATCGCTCGCCACAGGCGCCGCATTTCATCGTCGCTCGGAACGCGCTCGCGCGCTCGTTCGGGATGCGCGGCGATTCCCTTCGCCGGATTGTCGCGGATCGTTTCATCCGCCACGGCGAGCGATAGCGCCTTGCGAAGAATCGCCAAGTCGAGATTGGCTTGGCGCGGGCGATGCGTCTGCGTGGCGTGCCATTCTCGGATGCGCTTGCGAGAAAGATCGGAAAGGCGGATTGAGCCAAATTCGGGAATGAGCGTCCGTTCGATCATTTCGCCGAACGCCTTTGCGGTTCCCGGCTTGCGTTTCGGTTTCCAATGTTTCGCGAGCGCGTCGCGCAACAGGTCAGCGACCGTAGGCTCATGCTTGCGCGCCTCGCGCTCCCCAGCCGGATCGTCGCCATCAAACACGCGGTTCAATACCGCTCGCGCCCGCTTTCGGGCTTCGTCAGGGGTCAACGGGCCATGTTTGCCAAGCGACATGCGCCGCTTCGGCGCGCTGCGCCCTGGTCCCGCTCGATACTCGCAAAGATAGGTGATCGAACCATCGCCGTTGCGACGGACGCCGAACCCCCTCAATTCGTCATCCCGGATTACTCGGCCGGAATCACCCTCGCCGAGCGTATCGACGAACCGTTTCGTTATCTTCGCCACAGGCTCCCCCACGACCGCGAAAATTGTTTTCCGTGTCGGCACCATGTCGGCACCGGAATAAAAATCGCAAATCACAGGATGCAACGCGAAAAAACATAATGTCAATGATTCCAGTTGCTTGAATAACTCCATAGAACGCCACCTAAGCCGGTAGAACGCCCCATTTGCGACTCAAAATCGAGTTCCGCAAGGAGTGCTGGTTCGACTCCGGCCAGGGGCACCAAATCGCCGTCCAAGGGCGTCCAGAAACGTCCAGAAATCACTGAAAAACAAGAGCTTTAGGCCAGATTGCCGTCCAAGGGCGTCCTTTGGCGTGCGCTGGTATCCAACGAAAATGTTGGTATATTTGTTGGTATGTCGCCGATACCAACAAACCATATACCAACAGGGCGGGCGCCAACATCATGCTCCTGACAGACGCCAAAATCCGCGCCGCAAAGCCGAGCGCCCGGCTCGTCAAACTCTCGGACGGCGGCGGGCTGCAATTGTGGGTTTCGCCCGATGGCGCGAAGCGCTGGCGGCTCGCCTATCGGCTGGCGAGCGCGCAAAAGTCGCTGGCGATAGGCGTCTATCCGGCGACCGGCCTTCGCGAGGCGCACGAGGCGCGGGAAGAGGCCAAGCGCCTTTTGGCCGATGGGCAAGACCCGGCCTTCGTCAAAAAGCTCGCCAAGGCCGCGAAGGCGACGGCGAGCGCCAACACGTTTGAGGCCATCGCCAGCGAGCTTCTGGACAAGAAGCGGCGCGAGGGGAAGGCTGAAAAGACCATCGAAAAACTGGAGTGGCTGTTGGGCCTCGCCCTGCCCTTCATCGGAAGCCGCTGCATCACTGAAATCACTGCGCCCGAAATTTTGGCCGTGCTTCGTCGCATCGAAGCGCGCGGCCGGCATGAGACGGCGACCCGGCTTCGCGAAATCATTGGCGGCGTGTTTCGCTTCGCCGTCGCGACGGGACGCGCCCAAGGCGACCCGACGGGCGCTTTGCGCGGCGCCTTGCCGACGCCCAAGGTTCAACACCGCGCCGCGATTATCGAGCCCAAGGCCTTCGGCGGGCTGCTCCGCGCGCTTGCCGGTTATGACGGCGCGCCGGAAACGCGGGCGTCGCTTGAATTGCTCGCCCTGACTTTCGTGCGCCCCGGCGAGCTTCGCGCGGCGGAATGGGCGGAGTTTGACCTAGACGCGGGCGTTTGGGCGATTCCGGCCGAAAAAATGAAAATGAAGCGCCCGCATCGCGTCCCGCTGGCGCCACGCGCCGTGGCGATCTTGCGCGAGCTTCAGGCGATAACCGGCGGCGGAAAGTTCCTTTTCCCGTCGATCCGCTCAGCGGCGCGTTGCATGTCGGAAAACACGATCAACGCGGCCTTGCGCCGCCTCGGCTTCGCACAAAACGAAATGACCGGCCACGGCTTCCGCTCGGCGGCGTCTTCGATGCTGAACGAATCGGGCCTTTGGAACGCCGACGCCATCGAACGCCAGCTGGCGCATGTCGACAATGATAGCGTGCGCCGCGCCTACGCCCGCGCCGACTTTTGGGAGGAGCGCGTCCGCATGATGGCGTGGTGGGCGGAGCGTTGCGAGGAAATGCGCGCGGCGGGGTTGTCATTCCCTTGCGGGCGTGAATTGATTGCGCCTGTAACGCCCCGAACATTGCTAGGCTGTGTGGACGAATTTAGCTGGACCGATATTTTTGGGATTCCCGCGTTGAATCTGTCGTGATTCATAGGCTTCCGAGCGAATCGGGAGCCTTTCGCCATGTCGACGAAAATGGATGAGG
>Ga0265328_10000075_pt1 | contig 52301 bp, 56 predicted proteins | sample 41624metaG_FD_202086 | JGI IMG/M metagenome (GOLD analysis project Ga0265328, IMG submission 202086) | Rhizosphere microbial communities from Carex aquatilis grown in University of Washington, Seatle, WA, United States - 4-16-24 metaG | ecosystem: Host-associated > Plants > Roots > Rhizosphere...
TGTTTTTTCATGCCCGAAATCGTGACCGATTTTCAGCCCATTGAAAACCCCAAAACGTCATTGAAAAATATGGCTCATCGCGGAATCCCGCCCACGTTTTTACCCACTAAAATCCGCGAAGAGCCTTTTCGAGTTTTGTCGGGCGGCGCTCCGACCGACGGCGGATGCCGGCTGGTGGAAGAGCGCCGGCCGTCGATCGACGCGAAGGTCAAAGCCCCAATGCACAAGACATCCATCTCCGAGCTGTTTCCCGCCGCCGCGGTCAAAGTCGCCGGCCGCGTCGACGAAATCTTCGGCAACAAATATATTCTGCAAGACGAGACCGGGCGGGCGCTGATCGAGCTCGGGCCCGAGGGTCATGACGCCGTGCGCGGCGGCGTCGGCCAGAGCGTGACGGTCGAGGGGCGTTTCAAGGAAGGCTTCATCCACGCCGACGCCGTCACGACGCCGGACGGACGCAGAATCGAGCTTCGCGACGGCAAGCACGGGCCCAAACATGGTCCCGGGCTCCATCGCGAGGACAAGCCCAAGGACGCCGGTTTCGACGAGGACGTGGCGCTCGCCGCCGCCGCGGCGGCCGGCTATCGCGACGCCCGCGTGCGCGACGTGAAGAAACATCACGCCGAAGTCGCGGCGACCAGCGCCGAAGGAAAGCAATATGAACTGCACATCGAATTCGACGGCGCCATCCGCAAGGCGTTTTTGGAGCAAATGAGCGAGGCCGAGGTGAAGACGGCGCTCGACGCGGCGGGCTACGCCTATGACGGCGAGATGCGTCCGGAAAAGAAGCATTTCGTCGTCGCCGCCAAGAACCCCAAGGGCAAGGCGGTGCGCGTCGACGTCCATCGCGACGGTTCCATCAAGAAGGAAGAGCCTCGGTGAGGATGGGCGCGCCCCAGTTAAGGGCGCTCCGTTTCACTTCGCCCGCGCGTCCCAACTCGGGGCGCCCGGCGCGGTGAAATCCAGGTCCCAGTCGAATCGGCTGATGAGATTGTAGCCGAGGATGAAGGGCGTCCCTGGACCCAGCACAGCCCGCAGAACGCCGAAATCGTAGGAGATCGCAAAAACGTCGTGCGCCTTGCGGCCTTCGCCCAGATCGATTTCCTTGATCTTGTAAATCCTGTGCGCGAACTCCCCGCCGCCGGCTTCGCTGGCTTTGCCCTTGCTCTTCACCAGCGTGAAGAGGTTTGGGTGCTTGGCGACGAAACCCGCGTCGACGGCGCAGATTTCGGCGCCCGTGTCGAAGAGGCCGGCCACCGTTTCCTTGCCGACGCGCAGATCGACGCCGACGAGGCGCTGCTCCGCGCCGAGCTGCCGAAACGCTTTGCGCCGCGCCGGCGCGGCGTCGCCGAAGAACGCCATTTCGCGGCGGCGAAAACCCAGCGTGAATCGCGCGCCCTTGAAGAAGCTCAACCCCAAGAGGTCGTCGCCGTCGCTTTCGGCGCAGCGGGAGACGACGTGCTTGGCGCGCGCGATGTCGGGGCCTTGCGCGGCTTTCAGTGCGACGAGCGTCGCCTCCACGTCCTCGCAGCGCACCGAGCGGCCCGAGGCGCCGGTGGAGACGCTTTCGCCGAGCGAGGGCAGTCCCTCGTTCCAGGCGGCGCGCGCGACGCGCGTCGTCGAGGCGCCGGTGTCGAGCCGCATCGCCCCGAGAAAATTGCCGAAGCGCACGGGAAGATAGATGCGCCCGCCGCCGTAATCGGTTTGCGTCAGCGTCATGGGCACGACCGAACGTGCGCTCTCGCCGCTGGCGCGGCCGACGCCGACGAAAAGCGCTAGGCAGGAGAGGAAGAGGCGGAGGCGGAGGAGATTCATCGACATCTCGTCGTTCGGCGATGTGCGAACCTCGGCGTCTTGCAGATCCTTCGCAGGCCGTGATCGCAGCTCGGTCGACTATTTACAAGCAAACGCGGCGTGGATAAAATCATCAATCGATTGTGACAATAAGCCATGGTTTTCGAGGCGCCTCATGCAACGTCCCTCCTTCGCCGCCGCCTGGAGCGCCTTCATGCAGATCAATGTTCCCGTCAAAGATGTGGGCGCAAAAATCGGCGGCAAGGTCCAAGAAAACATCGGCGCCGGAATTTTTCAGAACGCCTGTCCGATAAGAATGAGCTACGTGCTGAATCAAACGGGCGTTCCCATTCCGTCGAAGCCCTATGCCACGGTGACGGGCGCGGACCGGAAATTTTACATATACCGCGTGGGCGACATGATGACGTTCCTGGAAAGAAATTTCGGAATTCCCGACAAATCTGCTCGATCTCCCAAGCCCTCGGATTTTTTGGGTTTGAAAGGCGTCGTCGTGGTGAAGGGGCACGGCTGGAGCGACGCGAAGGGACATGTAACGTTGTGGAATGGAACGGTCTGCTCCGACCATTGTCATTTCATGGCCGACCCGGACAATCGCAGTTTCGTTCCGGAAATAGCCTCGCTTTGGTCGTTGAAATGATGAGACGCGCCCTGTTCCTCGCTTTGGCGCTCGTCCTGGCGCCTCCGGGTGTCTTGCGCGGCGAGACCTCGCGGTACTCGCAACGGGAGTTGCTGGCGAATTGGGCGCTCAGTCGCTGCCTCGCGGCGGCCTACCCTTCCCTAGCCGCGAAAGAAGACGCGGAGGTCAGCGCAAGCGGCTATCTCGAATTCGGTAAAGCCCCTATCGAAGCCTATGAAAAGATCGAAGCTCTCGTCAAAAAAGCGTTGGCGGAAAAATACGAGAGTTCCCTAAAAAGCGATCTCAACACAATGAAGTGCATAGATCTTTATCATAGCGCTGAGCTGCGGCGGTCGATCGACGCGAGCCTGCGAGAAATCGTCCGCGCGCCGCGCCGCGTCACGCGTTGAGGCGAGTCGCGCGGGAATCGCGGGCGCGGGCTAAGCGCGCCTTCCTGCTACCCCCCGCCAGCCACACGCGTGACCAGTTTCGCCGTATAGTCCACCATCGGCACGATGCGCGCGTAATTGAGGCGGGTCGGGCCGATGACGCCGAGCGCGCCGACGATGCTGCGGTTGGCGTCGCGCAGCGGCGCGGCGATCATCGAGGAGCCGGAGAGCGAAAACAGCTTGTTCTCCGAGCCGATGAAGATGCGCACGCCCTCGCCCTCCTCGGCGCGCTCCAGAAGGTCGATGACTTCCGTCTTCGTCTCCAGATCGGAAAAGAGCAGGCGCACGCGCTCCAGATCGTCGGCGGCGGTGAGATCGTCCAAAAGATGCGCCTGGCCGCGCACGATGAGTTGGCGTCCCGCGCCGCCCCAGCTGGCGAGACCCGCCTCGACGAGCCGCGCCGTCAGCGTGGCGAGTTCGGCCTTGGCCAGGTCGCGCGAGGCTTCGACCTCGCGGCGGGCGTCGAAGAGCGTGCGGCCCTTGATGCGCGCATTGAGATAATTCGCCGCCTCGATCAGCGCCGAGTCGGGCAGATCGCGCGTCACCGGCAGCACGCGGTTTTCGACGCTGCCGTCCTCGGCGACGAGAATGGCCAGCACGCGCTCGCGCTCCAGCCGCACGAAATCGATCTGTTTTAGGCGCGCGTCGGCCTTGCCGACCGCGACGACGCAGGCGACGCGGGTCAAGTCCGAGACGAGGCCGGTGGCTTCCGCCAAGACGCCCTCGAAGTCGCGCTGCTTGGAGGCCGCCTGCAATTGCGTCTCGATCCGCGCGCGCTCCTCCACCTCCACGTCGCCGATCTGCAACAGCGAATCGACGAAGAAGCGCAGGCCGAGCTCCGTCGGCAGGCGCCCGGCGCTGATGTGCGGGGCGTAGATCAGCCCCAGCTCCTCCAGATCCTGCATGACGTTGCGCACCGAGGCCGGCGACAGCGTCGTCGTCAGCAGACGCGAGAGGTGGCGCGAGCCGACCGGCTCGCCCGACGCCAGATAGCTGTCGACGATCAGCCGAAAAATCTCGCGCGAGCGTTCGCCCAGCTGGGCGAGAGGCGAAGCGATCGGAAAGGGCGGGTTCATCGGCGCGAGCATAGCGCATCGCCGCGGAAGATGAAGCATCCGAATTCGATCGCCGAAATCGATCGCCCCGACCGGGCCCCGCCCCCGCGCCGACGGATCGTCGGAGCGCGGGAGCGGCGGGCGTCACCGCGGCGCGTAATTGGCGTAGCGCGCGGCGCCCGGCGGCGTCCCGGTGATCGAGATGCTGCCGCCCTCGCGCTGCACCATCTCGAACAGCTGCTGCGCATGGGCTGGCGAGAGCCGCACGCAGCCATGCGACGCCGGACGGCCGAGCGCCCCGGTCGCGTGGGTGCCGTGGATCGCATAGCCGCCGCGAAAGAAGATCGAATAGGGCATCGGCGAATTGTCGTATTTCTTCGAATAATGCATGCGCTCGAGGCCGATCGGCGCATAATGGCCGCGCGGCGTGCTGTAGCCGGAGCGCGCGGTCGACACCCGCCAGCTGTAGGAGCCCGTGGAGGACTCGACGTGCATCGTCTGCGAGCTGAGATCGATGTCGATGATCGCCGTGGCCTTCGCGGCGCCGCAGCCGAGCAGCGTCGCGACGCAAACCAGCAGCGGGCCGGCGAAGCGCGCGACCGAGGGCTTGTTCGCGAAATTCCTGGACATGTCCGTCTCCCGAATTGGCTCAAACCGATTGAGCAACTTCACGTTAACACTTAGGGCGAAATTGTTTGTGTGGCGGCGCACGACGCGACGAAACGCACGCGCCCCCATGGCGGTCGCGCCTAAGGGAGACCGGGTGCAGCCGGACGCGCCCTCCGTCTCGTCCCGCGCCGAACTCGACGAGGCTGCATACGCCGCGCAAATAGGCTATGTAGCCGCGACTCACCCCCCTCGGGAGCCGCGCAAATGCCCCTCGCCGCCGCCATACGCACCATTCCCGACTATCCCAAGAAGGGCATTCTCTTTCGCGACATCACCACGCTGCTCGGCGACGCGCGCGCCTTTCGCCGCGCCGTCGACGAATTGGTGCAGCCCTGGTCGGGGTCGAAGATGGACAAGGTCGCCGGCATGGAGGCGCGCGGATTCATCCTCGGCGGCGCGGTCGCGCATCAGCTCTCGGCCGGCTTCGTGCCGATTCGCAAGAAGGGCAAGCTGCCCTACAAGACCGTGTCGATCAGCTACGAGCTGGAATATGGCGTCGACGAGATGGAGATGCACGAGGATGCGGTGAAGAAGGGCGACCGGGTCATTCTGGTCGACGATCTGATCGCCACCGGCGGCACCGCCGAAGGCGCCATTCGGCTGCTGCAGCGCATGGGCGCGGAAGTCGTCGCCGCCTGTTTCGTCATCGACCTGCCGGAGCTCGGCGGCGCCAAGAAGATCGAGGCGCTGGGCGTGCCGACGCGCAGCCTCGTCGCCTTCGAAGGCCATTGATGAACGAGAGATTAACGCTGTCATGCAAAAGCTTGGAAAAGGCGCGTTTCGCATTTTCGCGACATTTGCCATAAAAGCGCCCAGCACAGGCCCGATGTAGGGCGGGAGGGGTGGAGCCGTTTGGCATGCAGCCGCGTAAATCCCATATCCAATTCGCGCTCTTGGCTTTCGCGGCGGTCTGCGTCGCCGCCGTGGCCACGCTCTATTTGCGCGGCGACGACGAAAGCGCGCCGAACGCCGGTCTAGCGTCGAACCCCGCGGAAAGCCGGCCCGCGCCGGACCAGGGCCTCGGCGGCCGTTTCCTCCACGCGTTGCGCGGCAATCTGCCCGCCGAGAGCCAGTCCGAGTCCCCGAGCCCGGCGGGCGAGACCCCGAGCGTCGCGGCCGAAGCGCAGCCGCCACGGCAGCAGGAAGCCGAAGCCGTTCCGACGGCGCCCGACGGATCGTCGCTCGGCTACGTCGCCGTCGAAGTCGAGGCCCCGCAACCGCCCCGGCGCCCCGCGCGGCTGGGCGAGGCCGACCTCGACATGCCCCTGCCGCCGCGCCGCCCGGCCGCACTCGGACCGGCGGAGGTCGCCGAAGCGCCGCGGCCGCCGGCCTCGGCGCCGCAACAGGCGCGGGTTCAGCCGCCGGAGCCGCAACAGCCCTCGTCCTGGTTCGGACAACTCGCCGCCACGCCGCCGCCCACGGCCGCCGCGCCGGAACCCGTCCTCGTCGACGCGCCGCAGCCGCCGCGCCGGCCCGTCCGGCTCGCCGCCTTGGCGGAGGCGCCGGTGGCGGTCCCCACCCCGGTCCCGGCGCCCGTCGCGTCCGCGCCGCCGCCCGTCCCCGCCCCGGCCCCCGTCGCGGCGACTCAGGCCGACGTCGCGCCGAGCCTCGTCCCGCCCGCCGCCGACCAAGGCGAGCCCCCGCGCGGCAAGGGACGCAAGACCGCGGCGAAACCCGGCGAGACCGCGGCGCCGGCCGGCGTGCAGGTCGCCGCATTGCAGCCCGAGGCGGGATTGCGCGCCGCGCCGAGCGAAGACCTCCAGCAAGCCGATCAGACGCCGCAGCGTTACAACATGGGCGCGCCGGTGTTCATCCGCATCTTCAAGAAGGAGGGGGAACTCGAACTCTGGGTGAAGGCCAAGCAGCGCTATACGCTGTATCGCTCCTTCCCGATCTGCAAATGGTCCGGCAAGCTCGGCCCCAAACTGCGCGAGGCCGACTACCAATCGCCCGAGGGTTTTTATTCGGTCTCGGCCAAGCAGCTCAATCCGCATTCGAACTACCATCGCGCCTTCAACGTCGGCTATCCCAACGCCTTCGACAAGCAGAACGGCCGCACCGGCGGCCTCGTGATGGTGCATGGCAATTGCAAGTCGGTCGGCTGTTTCGCGATGACCGACAAGGGCGTCGAGGAGATTTACGGCTTCGTCGCCGCGGCGCTGACGGCGGGGCAGAAGGAAGTGCCCGTGCACATCTTTCCGTTCCGCATGACGGAAGCGGCGATCGAGCGCGAGACCGGCGGCGGCTTCCTCTCCTTCCTCTCCAACGACGGCAGCGGTCAGCGCTGGAGCGGCTTTTGGCGCAATCTGAAGGAAGGCTACGACCGCTTCGAATCGACGCGCGAGCCGCCGACCGCCTACGCCTGCGGCGACCACTACGCCTTCGACGCCAATGGCGGCTGTTCGCGGGTGGCGGGGTGGTGAGGAGCCTCTACCCCGCCGGCGGCTTGCGTCCGCCGTCCGCGCCTCCCGGCCGCGTCATCCCCATGCGGCGCATGAAGAACAGCACGATCAGCGACGCCAGCACGCAAAGCCCGCCGGCGAAGGCCGTGCCCCAGTCGTGCTCGGCGAAGGGCAGGTTCTTCGTGTTCATCCCGAAGAAGCCGGTCACGAAAGTCGCCGGCAGCAGCAGCGTCGTGACGACGGTGAGGATGTAGAGCCGGTCGTTGGTGACGAGGCCGGCGATGGCGTGCAGCTCGTCCTGCAACAGCCGCGCGCGGTCCTGAACTTCGGAAAGATCGTGGGCGAGAATGTCGACGCGATGCGCCAGCCGCGCCCCGGTCTCCTTCAATTCGTCGTGCTCCGGCTCGCTCAGCATGGCCTCGAGCCGGAAAAAGGGCGAACGCAGGCCGTTGACCTCGCGCGCGAGACGCAGCGCGGCGCGGCGCGTGACGCCGAGCGTCGCGCGCTCCTCGACGACCAGCCTGCCGCCGCCGTCGACGATGCGCTCCTCGATGCGGTCCAGCGCCGCGCTCAATTCGTAGATGATCTTGCCGAGCTCGTCGCACAAATGCCCGACGATGGTCTCGAAGAGATCGAGCGGCGTCTCGGCGAGCCGCCCGGCGGACAGCGACATGCGCGTCAGTTCGATCGAATGCAGCGGCCGCTCGCGCGCGCTGACCAGAAACTGCTGGCCGAAGGCGAAACGCAGGAAGCCGGTCTGCGCCTGCCGCCCGCCGACGCCCAGCTCGTAATCGACGATGGCGCCGCGCACGACGGCGCCGGAATGGTCGATGAACTGCCGGTCGATCGGCTGGGTGAGGGTTTTGCGCGCCTCCTCCGGAACGATCGTCAGCCGCTTGAGCAGCGCATGCACGCGCACGTCGCTGAGATCGAGATGCAGCCAGACGAACCCCTCGCCCGGCGCCCCGAGCTTTTCGAGGTCCCCCGCGTCGCCTGGCTCCGCCCGTCCCTCCTCGTCGAAGCGCAGGACGAACAATGCGCCGGGAAGGACCGTGTCGAACGCGGGCTTTAGGCGATCGAAGCTCATGGGCGCCTCTGGAGGGAGATGGCGTGAGAGTTACAGGCGCGGGGCGGGAAGGCAAGGGCGCAAACGAGCGCAAACGAGCCGCCCGCCGCGCCCGGCGAGGCCATGTCATTGATTGCATGCAGGCGATTATGCGCGAGAGGCATTCGAACTCAAGGATGCGCGCAAAGCGCGCACCGCCTACGGCGGCGGCCCGAAGGGCCGTCCTTGACTTCGAATTCCTCTCGCGCAACGCTCCGCCATGCAATTCAATGACAAATCTGCACTCTATGGTGTGTTTCACGGGGCTGACGCCGACACGCGCTTGCGTAGGGAGCGGCGCGACGCGATGTCGCGAGGCACGGAGAATTTGCGATGAGCGGCGATGTTGCGAAGGGTGAGTTGCGGTTTGCGAATAGCGATGCCCTCGAAAAGTGGCTGTATACCCAGCCACACGAGCTCCCGTCATAATCGCGGCACGCGCGGCACTGCGAGTGCTACCGGTGGCGGCGCTGGCGCATTCGGATGACTTGGACCGATTCTCGGAATTGATTTCATCACTTTTCCGAGCGGAGGCGTTGGCGCGGGTGGCGGCCAAATTTCCGACTCTTGCCGATGCGTTCGTCGACGGTGCCCAGTACGCCTTTTACGCTTGCGCTTCCCAAGGTTCTGATGACAACGCCTATGCTGCAGATGAGGCCGTGTATATTGCCTTCAGTCCAGACGCCGTCCACCCCGAAATCCATGCCTCCAGAGCCGCGAAAGCCGTCGTCATGTCCGCCCAAGCTGCTTTCGCAGCGAGCGCAGCTTTCGCCTATACTTGGGCGTCCACCTCCAGTGACGCCGATTTTCTTAGTCACGGCGGCTTAGCGGCTGAATTGTCGGATCGGCGATTATGGCCACGCAAGGCGCCGGTTTGGATGGCGGAACTTTGGGCTAAGTTAAAATCCGCCTTGCGACCGCTTAACGAAGACTGGGACGTCTGGACCCGCTGGTATGACGAACGCCTCGCAGGCGCTGCCTCGCACGGGTAGGCCTACGAACTCGTCTTCGCGACCGTTCCAAATGAAGTCTGGGACCAAGGCCCCGCCGCGGCGAACAAATGGATCAAGGAGCATTTGCCTCCAGCGCCGAAGTCCTCGCCAAAGCCACTTGAAAACGTCCCCTGCGCTTTCACTTTCGGATGGAGCGCCGCCGGTAAGATCACCGTCGTCGCCGGCCCGCAGAATCAGCCGGCATTTCCCTTCGCCGCCAGCGAAGAGGATCATCGCCAGTGGCTGGAAACCTGCCGCACGCTGGTCGAGCGTCTGCTCGCGGATTTGCAATCAAACCGTTTCAGCAACGTCCGCATCGACTATCGCGAGGCGCTGGAGCGCTACAAAGGCGATCTGCCGCCCGCGCCGGGCCAGGGCAATTTCATGCTGGCCGATCAGGAGGCGCGTTTTCTGCGCGATCTCTTCGCCGCCGAGGCGGACGTCATCCCGGCGCCCTTCGCCGCGCGTTTGAAAGGGCTCTTGCAGCAGCACATCGCCCTGCGCGGCTTTTATCGCGAGGTCGAGCGCTTCTACGACGCCGTGCAGAAGGGTCATCTCGAAAAGCCCTTGCCCTGGGACAATGTCGAGAGCTTCGGCCGCACGATCCGCGAGAACACGCCCGACAAATTCGAGTCCTCGGTGTCGCAAGGGTTGCAAGAGGTCGAGCGCAAGCCGCCCGCCATCGAACTCGAATCCGAGGACATCCGCCGCGATCCCAATGCGATCCTGCCGCCACCCGATCCGCTCGGCGAAGTTAACAGCGAAAATTCGCGCTCCTTCAGCGTCGCCAGCGTGGTCAATGGCGTCATGGAAGTCGTCGGCAAAGGCAAGGACGTCGCCGACGGTATGGACGGATGGGAGCAAACCGCGCATAAGCTCGCGGAAGACGCGGCGCCGGTCATCGACTGGCTGAGCCAATTCATCCAGCGGAATTGAATGGCGCTGCCGTCGCCCAAGAAGTCGGTTAATATGCGGACATGTCCCCCTTCCCCACCGCCCCCACCCTAACCCTCCCCCGCTCCGCGGGAGAGGGAACGCGCCCCTGCGGCATGAGTCGCGGGCTGGATGAAGAGACGAATCTGCTCCCTCTCCCGCGCAGCGGGGGAGGGTTGGGGTGGGGGCGATGACGCCCCGACCAACTTCGGCTTTGACGCCTCGCGCGCGAAATCTGCGGCGTGAACTGACCAACGCCGAGCGCAAATTGTGGGGGGCGCTGCGCGGGCATCGATTGGCCGGATTGCAGTTTCGCCGCCAGCAGCCTTGCGGGCCGCACATCGCGGATTTTCTCTGTCACGCGGCGCGGCGCGTCGTCGAAGTCGATGGGGCGACGCATTCGACGGCCTCGGAACTGGCGCGCGACGCGCGGCGCGACGCTTGGTTTGTCGAGCATGGATTTATGGTTTTGCGGGTGAGCAATGCAGAAGTGTACGGCGAATTCGATGGTGTTTTGGACACGTTTTGGCGGGTGGCGACGGAGCGGGTAGCGCCCGGCGCCCCCACCCCAGCCCTCCCCCGCTTCGCGGGAGAGGGGGTAGACCCGGCGGATGGATAGGTGATGGCCAATCCCCGCGCCTATCTGGACGACAACGCCACCGCGCCGCTGCGGCCTTGCGCGCGCGACGCCGTGGTCGCGGCGTTGGAGACGCTCGGCAATCCGTCCTCGATCCATGCCGAGGGGCGCGCGGCGCGGGCCTTGTTGGAAGGGGCGCGGGCCGCGATTGCCGCGGGCGTGGGCGCCGCGCCACGCAATCTCGTCTTCACCAGTGGGGCGACGGAGGCGGCCAATCTCGCGCTGACGCCGCATCTTCAGAGCTGCGGCGAGACCGCGCCCTTCGAGCGGCTGCTCGTTTCCGGCGGCGAGCATCCTTGCGTGCTCTCCGGCCATCGTTTTCCGGCCGGGGCGGTGGAGTTGCTGCCGCTGGACGACGACGGCGCGCTGTCGCTCCCGGCGCTCGAAGCGGCGCTTTCGCGGAACGAAGGACGGCGGATCGTGCTGGCGCTGCAAGCCGCCAACAACGAAACCGGCGTCGTGCAGCCCGTGGCCGAGGCGGCGGCGCGCCTGCATGCGGCCGGCGGCCTGCTCGTCTGCGACGCGACACAGGCCATCGGGCGGCTCGACGCGACTTTCGTGACATTGGACGCGGACATCCTGTTCTGTTCCTCGCACAAACTCGGCGGACCTCCGGGCGCGGGGGCCCTGGCCTTTCGCCGCGGCGATCTCCATATCGGAGAGACGCTGGTTCGCGGCGGCGGCCAGGAGAGCGGGCGGCGCGGCGGCACCGAAAACATCGCCGCCATCGCCGGCTTCGCCGCGGCCTTTCGAGAAGCGACCGCTACCCGCGCGGAGGAGGCGCTTCGGCTCGCGGGCCTGCGCGACGCTATCGAGCGGGCGGTCCTGGAGCTCGCGCCTGAGGCGCGGATCATCGGCAAAGGCTTACCGCGCCTGCCCAACACCAGCGCCTTCCTGCTGGAGGGGATCGAGGCCCGCACGCTGGCCATGGCGCTCGATCTCGAAGGGGTGGCGGTTTCGGCCGGCGCCGCCTGCTCCTCGGGGAAAACCGCCGCCTCGCACGTGCTGGCGGCGATGGGGCTGAAGGACCTGGCCAGTCTGCGCGTCAGTCTGGGTTGGCGCTCGGGCCCAAAGGATGTAGGTTCGTTTCAAACGGCTCTCGCCCGCGTGCTGTCGCGCATGAAATCGCGCCGGAACGAGGCTTGAGCCTGGGAGATCGCCTCCCAAAGGATCGGCCGACGGGCCTTGAACCCGCCGTGGCGAGGAGAAAAACAGATGGCGGCTCTCAAGGAGACCGTCGACGCCGTCGAGTCCATCGACGTCGACGCCTATAAATACGGCTTCTCGACCGACATCGAGTCGGACAGAGCCCCCAAGGGCCTGTGCGAAGACACCGTCCGCTTCATCTCGGCGAAGAAGAACGAGCCCGAGTGGATGACGCAATGGCGCCTCAGCGCCTATCGCCGCTGGCTGACGATGCGCGAGCCCAAATGGGCGCGCGTGCATTACCCGCCGATCGACTATCAGGACCTCTATTACTACTCCGCGCCGAAATCGACGCCGGGGCCGTCGTCGCTGGAAGACGTCGACCCGGAGCTGTTGCGCACCTACGAAAAACTCGGCATCCCGCTGCGCGAGCAGGAAATCCTCGCCGGCGTCGAAAACCGCCGGGTCGCGGTCGACGCGGTGTTCGACAGCGTCTCCGTCGCCACGACTTTTAAAGAAGAGCTGGCCAAGGCCGGCGTGATCTTCTGCCCGATTTCGGAAGCCGTGCGCGAGCACCCGGAACTGGTGCGAAAATATCTCGGCTCGGTCGTGCCCGTGACCGACAATTTCTTCGCGACGCTGAACAGCGCGGTGTTTTCGGATGGCTCCTTCGTGTATGTGCCGCCGGGCGTGCGCTGCCCGATGGAGCTGTCCACATACTTCCGCATCAACGAGAAGAACACCGGCCAGTTCGAACGCACGTTGATCATCGCCGACGCGGGGTCTTACGTCAGCTACCTCGAGGGCTGCACCGCGCCCAAGCGCGACGAGAACCAGCTGCATGCGGCGGTCGTGGAGCTTATTGCGCTCGACGACGCCGAGATCAAATATTCGACCGTGCAGAACTGGTATCCCGGCGACGCGCAGGGCAAGGGCGGCATCTATAATTTCGTCACCAAACGCGGCGACTGCCGGGGGAAGAATTCGCGCATCAGCTGGACGCAAGTGGAGACGGGCTCGGCGATCACCTGGAAATATCCGTCCTGCATCCTGCGCGGCGACGGGTCGCAAGGGGAGTTTTATTCCATCGCCGTGTCGAACGGCCATCAGCAGGTCGACAGCGGCACGAAGATGATTCACTTGGGGCGAAACACCAAGAGCCGCATCATCTCCAAGGGCATTTCGGCGGGCTTTTCGCAAAACACCTATCGCGGCCTGGTGTCGGCGCATCGCAAAGCGGAAGGCGCGCGCAATTTCACGAATTGCGACAGCCTGCTCATCGGCGACCGCTGCGGCGCGCACACCGTTCCCTATCTCGAAAGCAAGAACGCCAGCGCGCAATTCGAGCATGAGGCGACGACGTCGAAAATCTCCGAGGAGCAGCTGTTTTACGCGATGCAGCGCGGGTTGTCGGCGGAGGAAGCGACCGCGCTGATCGTCAACGGATTCGTGCGCGACGTGCTGCAGCAGCTGCCGATGGAGTTCGCCGTGGAGGCGCAGAAGCTGATTTCGATTTCGCTGGAAGGGAGCGTGGGATGACGGTCACGTCGGTTCGCCCCAACTGCGGAATTTTCGAGAACGAAGACGCCGCCCTGCGGGGAATCGTCGAGCGGCTGACCTTGGCTCTCGACCCGGATGAAATATGGTTGTTCGGCAGCCGGGCTCGAGGCGATGCGCGCCCCGACAGCGACTTCGACCTGCTGGTCGTCGCAAAGCCGGATGGCGGCTTCGATTCCGACGACTACGACCGCGTGGACGCCCCATTGCGCGGCACGGGCGTCGGGACGGACCTCGTCCCCTGTTCGGCGGCGGATTTTCGCGACGGCGCGGAGTTGGCGACTTCCCTCGTGGCGCGGGTCATCGGCGAAGGTCGAAGAGTTTACGTTGCGGAGAAGCCGTGAGCGCGGAGGAGCAAAAGCGGCGACGCATAGCGTCCTTCCTGTCGATCGCCGGCGAGGAACTGTCCGCGGCCGAATTGTTGTCCGACAAACTGCCTCGGCAGGCAGCTTATTTCCAACATCAAACGGTCGAGAAGCTGTTGCGCGCGGTGTTGGAGCAAGAAGGCGTGGCGATCGGTCCAACGCACAACATCAGAGCGCTAACCGACTTGTTGCCCAGGTCTCACGTGTTGAGGGCCAGTTTCTTGGCGTTCGACGAACTGAGCAGCGCGGCGACGAAATTTCGTTACCCGACGGCGTCCGGCGCGATGGCCGGACAATCGCCCGAAGACGTCCTTCGCCGGCAAGAAGCGCTGCGCAAGCTCCTGGTCTTGGTGAACGACGTCATCGCCGAATCGAAGAGTTAGGTGAAATGCTCGAAATCAAGAACCTCCATGTCTCCATCGGCGAGCGCAAGATTCTCGACGGGCTGAACCTCACCGTCCACGACGGCGAGGTGGCCGCGATCATGGGGCCGAACGGGACAGGGAAGTCGACGCTCTCCTACGTCATCGCCGGGAAAGACGGTTACGAGGTGACGGCCGGCGACGTGCTGCTGAACGGCGAGAGCCTGCTGGGCTTGGAGCCGCACCTACGCGCGGCGCGCGGCGTGTTTCTTGCTTTCCAATATCCGGTGGAAATTCCCGGAGTGGCGACGATGACCTTCCTGAAGGCCGCGCTCAATGCGCAACGCCGCGCCCGCGGCGAAGCGGAGCTGGCGACGCCGGAGCTGATGAAGCGCGTCAACGAGGCCGCGGCCAAGCTCGGCGTCGCGAAGGAGATGCTGCGCCGGCCGCTGAATTGCGGCTTCTCCGGCGGCGAGAAGAAGCGCATGGAGATTTTGCAGATGGCGCTGTTGCAGCCGTCGCTCGGGGTCCTGGACGAAACCGATTCCGGCCTCGACATCGACGCGCTGCGCGTCGTCGCCGACGGCGTCAACGGGCTGCGCGCCAAGGACCGCGGCTTCCTCGTCATCACCCATTATCAGCGCCTGCTCGACTACATCAAACCCGACAGCGTGCATGTGATGGCCAAGGGCCGCATCCTGCGCAGCGGCGGGCCGGAACTGGCGCATGAACTCGAAGCCAGCGGCTACAAAGACTATGTCGGCGAGGCGGCGTGACGATGGCGAACGCAACTCTCTCAGCGGCCGAAACGGCGCTCGCGACCTTCTTCGAGCAGAGGAAGGACGACGGCGCGAAAGCGCTGCGCGAAAACGCCTGGCGGGAGTTTGCGCGCTCCGGTCTGCCGAACAAACGCGTCGAATCCTGGCATTACACCGATCTGCGCGCGGCGCTGCGCGAGATCGCGCCGCCGGCGCCGCAAGGCGGCGGACCCGTCGGCTTGGCCGCGCCCGCGGAGACGCTGCGGCTCGTGCTCGTCGACGGCGCCTTCGCGCCGAGCGCCTCGAACCTGGACGCGGCGCCCGCGGGCGTTGCGGTTGAATCGCTGCGCGAGGCTTTGGCGCAAGGCGATGGGGAGATCATGGCGGCGCTGGCCCCGCAAACGCGGGACGCCGCCGTTCTGCTCAACGCCGCGCTGATGCAGGACGGCGTCGTGCTGCGCATCGCGCCGGGCGCAAAGGTCGCAACGCCCATCGAATTGATTTCGCTGTTTTCCGGCGCCGGTTCGGCCTTCACGCGCTCGCTCGTCATCGTCGGCGCCGGCGCGCGCGCGACGATCTTGGAGGAAGCGCCGCCATTGATCTTTCCGGGCGCGCAACTCAATCACGCGCTCGTTCTGTCGCTCGGCGACGGCGCGAGCGTCGAGCATGTCGCGCGGATCCCTGGCGGCGTGGCTTCGAGCGTTTCCCTGCAGTCGCTGATCGCGACGCTCGGCGCCGAGAGTTCGCTGAACTCCTGCTGCCTGACCCACTTCGCCACGCAAGGCGGCGGGCTGCTGCGCCGGCAGATTTTCGCGCGGCTCGTCGGCGCGCAGGCGGAAATCCGCCTCGCCGGCGCCGCCTATCTGCGCGGGAACGATCACGCCGACACGACGCTCGTCGTACGGCACGAGGCGCCGGGCGGCAAGAGTCGAGAGACGTTTCGCACCATTCTCGACGATACGGCGACCGGCGTGTTCCAGGGAAAAATCTCCGTGGCGCGGGAGGCGCAGAAGACCGACGGCGCGATGCACTCCAAGGCGCTGCTGCTCGTGGACGGCGCCAGCATGAACAACAAGCCGGAGCTGGAGATCTTCGCCGACGACGTGCTGTGCGGCCATGGCGCGACCTGCGGCCGGCTCGACGCGGACCAGCTGTTTTACCTTACGGCGCGCGGCATCCCCAAGCAGGAAGCCGAAGCCCTGCTCATCGCCGGCTTCGCCAACGAAGCCGTGGCGGAAGTCGCGGACGAAACTCTGCGCGAGGCGCTGAGCGATGAAATTTCCGGCTGGCTGACGGCGCGGACGAATTTTGCGGATGCGGAGAAACACCCATGAACCAGTCTCTCGCCGTGCGCGACGCCGCGCCGGTTTACGACGTCGAGGCGATCCGCCGCGACTTTCCCATACTGGCCGAGCGCCCCTACGGCAAACAGCTGATCTATCTCGACAACGCCGCCTCGGCGCAAAAGCCGCGGCAGGTCATCGACCGGCTGACGCATTTCTACGAGCACGAATACGCCAATGTGCATCGCGGCCTGCATTATCTTGCCAACGCCTCGACCGAGGGCTTCGAGGGCGCGCGCGAGTCGGTGCGGCGTTTCCTCAACGCCGAGTCGATCGACGAAATCGTCTTCACGCGCGGCGCGACCGAGGGGATCAACATGGTCGCCGCCTCCTTCGGCCTCGCGCACGTCAACCCGGGCGACGAGATCATTCTGTCGCTGATGGAGCATCATTCCAACATCGTGCCCTGGCATTTCCTGCGCGAGCGCAAGGGCGCCGTGATCAAATGGATCGAGGTCGACGACGACGGCGATTTTTCGCTCGACGCCTTCGAGAAACTGATCACGCCGCGCACGAAAATCGTCGCGCTCACCCATATGTCGAACGTCGTCGCGCGGCCGGTGCCCATCGCCGAGATCGCCCGAATCGCCCATGCGCACGACGTGCCGGTGCTGGTCGACGGCTCGCAAGGCGCCGTGCATCTCGACGTCGACGTTCGCGCGCTCGACGTGGACTTTTATGTGATCACCGGGCACAAGCTCTATGCGCCGACGGGGATCGGCGCGGTCTACGGCAAGCGCAAATGGCTGGAAAATCTGCCGCCCTTCGCCGGCGGCGGCGAGATGATCGAGACCGTCACGCGCGAGACCGTCACCTACAACACGCCGCCGCACCGTTTCGAGGCCGGCACGCCGCCGATCGCCCAGGCCGTCGGCCTCGGCGCGGCGCTGGACTATATGGAGAGCATCGGGCGCGACGCGATCCGGGCGCATGAGGCGGTCGTGACGCGCTACGCCCACGAGCGCTTGTCGGCCTTGCGGGGATTGCATATTTACGGACGCGCGCTGGACAAAGGCCCGATCGTGGCGTTCAACATGGACAACGCCCATGCGCACGACATCGCGACGGTCATCGACCGCTCTGGAGTCGCCGTGCGCGCCGGCACGCATTGCGCCATGCCGCTGCTGTCGCATTTCGGCGTGAGCTCCAGCTGCCGCGCGTCCTTCGCGCTCTACAATACGCTGGACGAAATCGACCGGCTGGCCGAGGCGCTGGAGCGCGCCCGGACCTTGTTCTCGTAAGGGAGGCGACGTTGCAGAAAGTCGAAGCCGCCGAGACCTTCGTTCCCGCCGCGCCGCCGAGCGGGGCCGGGTCGAGCGACGCGCAGGAGGCGCTGACGGCGGAGATCGTCAAGGCGCTGAAGAGCGTCTACGATCCGGAAATCCCGGCCGACATATACGAGCTCGGTCTGATCTACCGTGTCGAAATCGGCGACGACGGCGTCGTCGAGATCGACATGACCCTGACCGCCCCGGGCTGCCCGGTGGCCGGGGAAATGCCGATCTGGGTGCAGAACGCCGTCAACGCCGTGCCCGGCGTTTCCGACACCAAGGTCAACATGGTCTTCGACCCGCCGTGGGATCAAAGCCGCATGTCGGACGAAGCGCGCATCGCGCTCGACATGTGGTGAGCCGCGCACTCCATTCGAGGAAAAAGCAAAAATGACGCTTCCCCTGCCCGACGTGATCAGCCTCAGCGACGCCGCGGTCGAGCGCGTGCGCGGACTGCTGGCGCAAGCCGCCAGCTCCAGCATGGGTCTGCGCGTCTCGGTCGAAAAGGGCGGCTGCGCCGGCATGAGCTACAAAATGGCGCTGGCCGAGCCGCAACCCGGCGACGACGTCGTCGAGCGCGGCGGCGCGCGCGTCATCGTCGACGCGGCGGCCGTGCTCTATCTCCTCGGCACGCGCATGGACGTGAAGACCGACCGCTTCGCCTCGACCTTCGTCTTCGAAAACCCCAACCAGACCTCGGCCTGCGGCTGCGGCGAAAGCGTCGCGCTGACCCCGGCGGCGGAACGCGCGTCTTGACATAGAGGCGCCGCGCGAAAACGAGTGAAGCGCGGCGCCGAGTCGATGGCGATCCCGCGATAGTCATGGTGATTTTCTCAGAAGACCGCGTGATCGCCCCGCTCCGGCGCGGCGTCGCCGGCGATGACGGAAGTATAATAGTCGAACAGCGTCTCGGCCCCGGTCGAGGGCGTCGCGGCGGCGTCGTAGCAGCCGGTTTCCGGGTTCAGCCAGAGCATGGATTCGGTCGCGTAATAGCGACCGATCCGCGCCAGTTCCGCCTTTTCGGCAAGAGGCGGCGCGATGAGGGCGAGCAGGCCGAGCGCGGAGGCGACGCCGTCGAGCATCGCTGGCGGAACCTTGCGAAACAGCGGCGGGCGGCGCAGCAGCGCGAAGAGGAACTCGCCCTGCCGCCGCGGCGTGATCGCATCCCCGGGGCCGCCGATCGGAAGCACGCGGTTCCAGCGATCCTCATCCTCCAGACAATCGGCCAGATAGGCGGCGAGATCGCCGTCGCCGATCGGTTTGCAGGAGGTCATCTCGCCGTCGCCGAAGACCAGGAACGGCTTGCCCCGCCGCACGCGCTCGATCTGCCCCGACAGCGACTTGAAGAAGGCGGTGGGCCGCACGATCGAATAGGTGACGCCCGACTCCCTCAGCGCCGCCTCGAAGGCCAGTTTGGCGTGCTGAAAGGCGAGGACGGGTTTTTGCACGCAAATGGCGGAGAGCTGCACGAAATGGCTGACGCCGGCTTGCTGGGCCGCCTCGAGCACATTCGCATGCGCCCGATGATCGATCGCCCAGGCGTCCTTCGGCGCCCCCGTTCGGGAAGCCATGCAAGAGACGACTGCGTCGAACCGCTCGCCGCGAAAACCGTCGCGCGCGAGCGACGCGGGCTTGGAAAAATCGACGAACCTCGCCGTGACCCCGTCGAAGCGCCCCCCATCGCCCCGCGGCGCGAAGGCCCCGCCGACAGCGCGCGGGCGAAGCAAGCAAACCACCTCATGTCCGCGCTGCGCCAACTCGCGCAACGTCGCCCGGCCGATCGTGCCGGTGGCGCCGAGCAGACATATGCGCAAAGGCCAACTCCGCGCCGCGTCGACGCGCTTTGACTCCGTCATGTCGTTCTCCGCGACAGGCGTGTCCCCGGCGGACTGCGCCGCGCGCCATCGGGCCAAATTAACAGCCGCTCCAGCGCAACCGCAATATGCCTCATCGGCTCTCGGCGCCCCTCGCACGCATTCGCATGGAAGGCGGGTCGGCGATCGCAAAGTAATGAATCTCCGGCGGCGGCGGAACCGCGGAGACCGCGCCCGCGTCGCCATCTGAAAAGCTGCACCCGCCGGCGCGCTAAGGGACTGCCGCTCCGTCTCGACGGCGAGAGAAATCTCATGGCGCGCCGGAATCTGCGTGCCTCTCCCGAGGAAGATGTCGCCGATTCCCCCATTCGACTCGGGACTCGTCGAGCGCCGCGGCAAAACTTCGCCGCCGCCAGCGAATTGACCCCGCGCCGCACAATGACGATATTGCGCGTCTTCTCCCTCGCGCCGCCCCTGCCCTTCGCCGCACCGCCCCAAAAGAGGCCCTCATGTCCGTCGACGCCAATTTCGAACTCATTTCCTTCGAGGCCGCGAAAGCGCGCCTCGCCGCCGCGGAGGCGGCGGGCAAGCCGCGCACGCTCGTCGTCTTCGCGGGCGCCGACGGCGGGCTCGGCGAGGTCGCCAAGGGCGTTTTGGGCGAGGCCGAATCTCAAATCAAACGCGCCGCCGCCGCCGCCAAATTCGCCGGCAAATCCGGCTCGGCGCTGGATATTCTGGCGCCCGCGGGTCTTCCCGGCGTCTCGCGGCTGCTGGTGGTCGGCGTCGGGCCCGGCAAGGACGCCGAAGCCGACAAGGCCAAGCCCTTCGAGGATTTCCTGGGGCTCGGCGGTCAGACCGCCGGCAAGCTCGCGGCGGGCGCGCAGGCGATCGTGCTGTTCGATTTTCCGCAACCGCCCGTCGATCCGGCGCATGCCGCGGGACAATTCGTGCTCGGCGCGACGCTGCGCGCCTATAAATTCGAGCAATACAAGACCAAGAAGAAGAAGGACGAGGCCGAGACCGACGGCGCGAGCGAAATCGCGCTTGCGGTCGCCGACGCAGCGTCCGCGGGCGCGGCGCTGCGCGAAGCGCAGGGGCTCGCCGAGAGCGTCGTCCTGGCCCGCGACCTCGTCAACGAACCGGCCAACGTACTGACGCCGGGCGAATTCGCGCGACGCGCCGGCGAATTGACCAAGCTCGGCGTCGACATCGAGATTCTCGACGAGAAGGCGATGGCCGATCTCGGCATGCGGGCCTTGCTCGGCGTCGGCCGCGGTTCGGAAGAGGGCAGCCTGCTCGTCGTCCTGCGCTGGAACGGCGGCGCGGCCGGAGCCAAACCCGTCGCCTTCGTCGGCAAGGGCGTCGTCTTCGATTCGGGCGGCATTTCGATCAAGCCCGCCGCCTCGATGGAGGACATGAAGGGCGACATGGCCGGCGCCGCCGCGGTGACGGGGCTGATGCGCGCGCTCGCGGCGCGCAAGGCCAAGGCCAACGTCGTCGGCATTCTCGGCCTCGTCGAGAACATGCCGGACGGCAAGGCGCAACGCCCCGGCGACATCGTGAAATCCGCTTCGGGACAGACGATCGAGGTCATCAACACCGACGCCGAAGGGCGTCTCGTTCTCGCCGACGCGCTTTGGTACGTGAAGGAAAAATTCGATCCGGCCCTCATCGTCGACCTCGCGACGCTGACCGGCGCGATACTGGTGGCGCTCGGCCAGGAATATGCCGGGCTGTTCTCCAACGACGACGAACTCGCGGGCCGCCTGAGCAAGGCCGGCGAGGCGACCGGCGAAAAACTCTGGCGCATGCCGATGGGCGCGGCCTTCGACAAGCTGATCGATTCGCGCTTCGCCGACATGAAGAACACGGGCGGTCGCCACGCCGGTTCGATCACCGCCGCGCAGTTTTTGGCGCGATTCGTCGACAAAACGCCCTGGGCGCATCTCGATATCGCCGGGACCGGCATGGGCTCGCCCGCCGGCGACATCAACCAGAGTTGGGCCTCCGGCTGGGGCGTGCGCCTGCTCGACCGCCTGGTGCGCGACAATTACGAAAGCTGAGAAAAACGCCGGCTCCCGCGTCTGGGAGCCGGCGACAAGGTTAAGTTATTGTCAGATAATATTTTTTTGAAAAACTACTTGCAACGGCGCAATTTCTTTCCCCGACATTATGTCGTCGGTGGATTCTCAATTGTCATCGACTGTGTTAGCAAACTTGAATCAGGAGCTTAGGTTCGAATCACGCGAAGGCGCTTCGCGCGGCGTTCCGTTTTGCCGTTCGAAAGGGTGTCGGGTGATCGGTTGGCAAGCCTTGCACGAGCGGCGGTTTCGCTGTCGTTTCAGTGCCCCTTCGCATTCGCGCGCAACGCTTGCCGCGCGGGGCGGGGATCCTGCGACGGGGTTCTCGTCGCGGCGGCAACGAATTATTAACGTTGACGTTCGAGAATTCGGCGATTCGAGTTGGCGTAAAGCGTTATCCCGGCTGTATCTCAAAGAGGATGGCGATGCCTTCTCAGGAGCGTGACGCGAACCTGGAGCTGCATAAGACACGTGGCATGACGTGGCTGATCGTGCGCGCCGCCAGAAGCATCCTCACCGACCCGAATCACGTCAAGGATCCCTATGACGCGGAAGTCTCGGGGCTGCGCGACGGCATAGAGGTGATCGCCGACAGGCTCGACGATCAATGCCGCAGAAACGAAGAAGCCAACGCCGAAGTGTTCCGGCTTTGGGAGGAGTTGGCGCGGTTGCAGGACGAGGTGGCGCGCTTGCGGGCGCAGAGCGCCGCGGCGGAATGATTTCGATTTCCGTGGATGAGTTAAGACCCCTCGCCGCGCCTGCTTTTGCCGATCCTCGCCACGTAGCGGGCGAAAACGTCGTCGAGCAGGGAATACAAGCCGCGCAACTGATAGGTCACGCCCACCATGAACGGCGCGAACAGGCGCGCCTTGCGCCTTTCGACGCCATCCGCGATCACGCGCGCCACATGCGCCGGATCCTGCACGGGTTTGACGCCGAGCAGCCATGTCGGCATGCGGCGCAGGATCGCCCGCGCTTGCCCCAAGGCGAACACGCGTTCGGCCATGGGCGTGCCGACGAAGCCGAGATAGGCGACGCCGCAGCTGGCCCCGCTGCCCAGCATCTCGAAGCGCAGGCAGCGCATCAACATCTCCACGCCGGCTTTCGAGGCTGAGTAGGAGACCGCCAGAGGCATCGGCACCATGCTCGCGACCGAAGAAACGGCGAGAATGTAGCCGCCCGAAGCGAAGATGGGTTCGAGCGCGGGCTTGATGCTGCGATAGACGCCGAGAAGGTTGACTTCGATGACCTGCTCGAAGGATTCGGCGCTCGCGTCCCACGCCGCGCCCAGCCGCTCGACGCCGGCGTTGGCGATCAGCACGTCGAGCCGACCGTAGCGCCGCACCACATCCGCCACGGCCTGCCGCATGGCCTCGGCGTCGGTGACGTCGGCGAGGAGGGTCATGCTCCTTGGATCGAGGCGCGCTTGCAATTCGTCGAGCGCCGCGGCGTCCACGTCGAGCGCCACGACCCAAGCGCCGCGGCGTTGCAGCTCGTCCACCAGCTGGCGGCCGATGCCGCTCCCGGCGCCCGTCAGCAACACCACGGCGTCGCGAAGGGAAAATTTACCTGTCACTTATGGGTCCCGTCTGGTTCGGGGCGCAACGCGCGCGCAGCCCGCGGGCTTCGACGTTTCGTCCGCCGCGGCGACATCTGGTCGCTTGGAGCGAGTTTTCATGAGAGCCGACGGGCGTTTCGAGGGACGCCTCTCCCCGACATCGTGGCGCAGAAAGCTTTCCGATCGATTGCGCGATCGCTGCGCGCGCCCGCTTCGCGATCTGGTCTTGCCGCGGGCGCGTCCGCATCGCCTCGACGTCAGTCTCGGCTCCCGCCCATGGACGCCTCCGGCTCGGCGGGCGGCGGCTTTGCGCCCGATCCCGCCGCGCCGGAATCCCCGGGACAAGCGAGGCGCCGCTCGAGCCATGCCTCGATGAACTCGGCGGCGACCCGCCATTGGTCGTCCAACATCAGCATATGCGACGACTTCGCCAGCACCTGCGGCTCTATGCCGTAAAAGCCGGCGGTCGCGCGCAGCTCGGCCAGGCCGACGATCTCGTCGGCCTCGGCGCCGATCACCGCCGTCGGCATGGCGGAGCGCGCGGCGCCGCGCGGCGCCGGGAAGAACAACATGCCCAGAAGCGCCAGAAAGGATTCTGAACCGAGACGCATGAGGAAAGCGTCTTTCTCGCGGTGCGACGCGTCTCGCGAAAACAGCAGGCGGCGCGCCACGCCGACGTCCCGCGCGATGGGGCCGAGGTCCAGCGTGGCGAGACATTCGAGAACCCGCGAGGGAGAAGCGCGCATGACGTTCAGCATTGCCGACCAGGCGCCCGAGTGCGGGACGGAGGCCAGCAGTATCAGGCCGCGCACGGGATGGCGAGCCGCATAATGCTGGGCGACGAAGCCGCCCATCGAATGCCCGACGACGAAGCAATCGTCCAAGCTTCGCGCGACGCAATGGAGGTCGTTCACATAGTCGTCGATCGACGCGCCGCGCAGCGCGCCTTCGCTCCGCCCGTGGCCGCGCAGACTGAGCGCCGTGCAGGCATAACCGCGTTCGGCGAAATAGGGCATGAAGTGAGGCTCCCAGCACCACGCCGACAGCCAGGCCCCGTGCACGAGGAGCAGATCGGCCTTTTTGCGGCCTTGCGCGGGCGCTGTCAGAATCTCCAATTGCGGGGCGGTTCTCATCCCGCGCGGCGCCGCGACGCCGAAAAAGGACAGGCGCGGCCCGTCTCGATCCCGGTCATGCGGGGTTGGCCTGCGCCTGGAGCGCTTGCACCGGAAACGGCGTCTTCTTGTAGTGGCCCTTGACGCCGCGCGGCGCTTCGCCGATGTCGACGCCCGCCGTCAGCAGGTCGCGCCGAAGCTCGTCCCGAAACATGTGGTAGTCGACCTCGACCGCATGACGCTGCCCCCCCGAAAATTCGAAATGCGGGCGCTTGATTTCATCGTCTATGGCCGCCTTCATGTCGGCGGGACGCTTGAAGCGCCCCAGAATTTCCTGACAGGCCAGACAGGCCTGGTAGTCGGCCAGCGGCCAAATGGAGCCGATGGGTTGGAAGAGGCCGATGAAATAGAGATTTGGAAAATCCGCATGCATCATCTTGCGATACAGCGGCGCCTTCTCGACAAGCTTGAAGTCGATCAACGCCTCGTCGAAGAACGGGAAGGTGGTCCAAAAGCCCGTGCAGGCGCAGACGATGTCGAAGCTTTCCTCGAGACCGTCGACGAAGGTCACCTTGAGCCCATCCCAGCGCGCGATGGCTTTGCGCGGCAGGATGCGTCCATGCCGGATGTAGTCCAGCAGATCCGAATTGAGCGTGGGGTGGTGGCTCAGCGGCGGGCGGTCGTTCGGCGGGAGGCCGTAACGCTCGTAGGGACCCTGGAGAATCCGCAGCAACAGGCCGAGCGCGCGCTGCTTGATCTTGCGCGGGGCCCAGTTGAAGCGCGCGTAAAGCGCATCGGACGGATTTCCGAACATGAACTTTGGCAAGAACCACTGCGGGCTGCGCATCGAAAGGCAGACCTTGCTGGCGACCCGCGCGGATTCGACCGCCACGTCGCAGCCCGAATTGCCGGCGCCGATCACCAGCACGCGTTTGCCGCGCCAGCTTTCGTCCACCGATCTGAAGTCGTGGGAATGGAGCAGCCGTCCCGCATATTCACCCGGATATTCCGGGTATTTGGGATCGTTGTGGTGCCCGTTGGCCACCATCAGAAAATCGAACGCCTCGGCATGCTCGGCGCCTTGCGCGTCCTTATAGGCCACGCGCCATTGGCCATTCGCCTCGCGGGAGATCTTCTCGACCGAATGCTCGAAGCGGATGTGTTCGTACACCCCGAAATGACTGGCGTAGGCTTCGAAATAGGCCAGCAGCCGATCGTGCCGGGGGTAGTCCGGGTAGTCGTCGGGCATGGGGAAGTCTTCATATTCCGACCAGGCCTTCGAGCTGATGATGTGGGTGTTTTCATAGACGCTGGCGTGTCCGGTCTTGGCGTCGAACACCCAATTGCCGCCGACTCTGTCGTTCTTCTCGAAAACGGTGACGTCGAGGCCGTATTGAATGCAGTTCTTCGCGGCGGCGAGCCCGCTGGGCCCTGCGCCGACGACGGCAATGCGGATGCTGTTGGACATGTGAGTCACCTGACCCGGCCTGCGCCGGATAGCCCGCCTCTCGCAACGCAAATCTGCAATGGATCGGCTTGATCGGCAAGCATGAAGCGACCCGGCGCGACCGCATGTCGCGGCCCGCGCGGAACACTGTCGCGCTGCTGGTCGCAGCGGCGGACTCATCGCCTGATTTGCAGCAAGGACGCGAAGATCGCAAGTTGCGCGCCGTCGCCGCGGAGGGTCGACGCGCGGGCTTCCGCGAAGAACGCCGTCGGAGTCCGAACCGCGAGGCCCATTCTCGCGTCGCTCCGGCGAATCGCTTCGCGAGAGAAGAAATGGTCGGAGTGGCGGGATTCGAACCCACGACCCCTTGTCCCCCAGACAAGTGCGCTAACCGGGCTGCGCTACACTCCGACGTGGCGACCTTATAAGCGTCCCGAGTGGCTCTTGCAACGCCCAGCGGCGACAGCTCTCTCCTCGGTCACCCCCATGCATCGACTCCGGTCGCCGCGATAGGGCCTCGCGGAGGACGCGGAGGGGGCGCCGCGCCGCGGGCGCGATGACCGGCCACCCGCCTCAATCTCGCCTGCCGGCGCCTTCCCCGGGAGGATCGAACTCCCAGGGGATCCGGGCGGCGCGATTGCGCCCGTTGTCGAACCGTTTAGCGCGGCGCCGGTCGCTCTTGGCTCGGGATCGGCAGACCCAGCCACACCATTGGGACTGCCCTTTGGCGCCCAGGGCGGTCACGGCGCATCGGATGATCCCGCCGCGTGCCGGCACGAGTGTCAACCCGGCAAAACCGCACTGCACAAACCACTTATCCACAGCAACGTGGAGATGCGCGGCATGACTAAAGTCAAGGCCGCGGGCCGCCGATTTAGCTGATCCGCTTGTATTGTTTGGGACGCCTTGACTCCCGCCGCTCTTCGTAGAGAGACGTGCGGCGCGCGAAGCGACGTCGTATCCCTTTGACATTCCCGGCATTGGCGTGTTAAAATTGTCTTAAGCCAATAATCTGGTCACTCGGCGTTCGGGGCTTGGCTGTTCTTTGCGGGTTACGCGTGCGTAAGGTGTTGAGGGGTGCGAAGGATGCGTGTGTTCTGGATCGAAGGGACCGTCGCATTGTTGTCGGTTTCGCTGTGTTCGGCGCAGGCGTTGGCCAAGGGCGTGACACTCCTCGACAATTACGTCGGCGGATACGACACCTGGAGCGGGAGCGGCTCCGCCATCGGCAGCCATGACGGCGCGACGCTCTACAATGGTCAGGTGATCGGCGACCCCAGCGTTTTCGGTATAACTTCCGCCAACATACAACGCACTGGCGCTGGTGGCGACACTCTGCAGGTGGTTATCAACACAAATTACGCCGGCCATGGCGGCGCCGACGGCACCGGCTACGGCGCATTGTTTCTGACGCCCGGCGTCAACGTGTGGCGTCCGTCGGGTTCCGCGGCCAACGGCTACGCGACCGATCAGTATAAGGCCAACGAATGGACTTTCGCGGCGTCGATGCCGACCGTGCCAACCCAATTGGCGGGGACGGGCGGCCTCTATGCGGTCGCGAGCGGCAATGTCGTGTTGTCCAACGTTTACGGCAGTCAAACGACCTACCCCTATGTCGGCAACCCCGGCTGGTTTTTCCGGCAAGGTCAGGCGGTTCAATTCACGACCTCGACGGCGCAGGTCGCTTCCGAAAACTGGTCGATCGACCCATCGGCCCACACGGTCACGTTCCAGATCGTCGACAATGGCTTGCTCGGCAATGATTTTGCGATGTCCTGGGCCATGACCTGCGGCAACGACGTCATTCAGGGACAAGTCTCCGGCGTCCCCGAACCCTCGACCTGGGCGATGATGACGCTCGGCTTCGCCGGTCTCGCCGCCGCCGCGCGCCGCAGGAGGTCAGGGCGCAAGGCCGCGTGATCTTGGAATCGAGGGATTTCGACGACGATGAAGGCCGCCCGTGAGGCCGGGCGACCGCCTTCATGACGCGTCAAAGCCCGAGCTCGCATCGCTTCGGCGGCGACTCGCCTAGCGCTCGCGCGCGCCCCGCGGCGGGAGGTCCCCCTCGGCTTCCATCAATTCGAGCAGCATGCCCTCGCGCAGCCCTCGGTCGGCGATCCTGGTGCGCGCGGCGGGGAAGACTTCCCGGATCGCCTGGAAAATGGCGCAGCCGGCCAGCACCAGATCGGCGCGCTGCGGTCCAATGCAGCCGTTGGCGGCGCGCTCGTCGAAATCCATCCCGCGCAGCCTGTCGATGGCGCGCGTCGCCTCTTCGTCGGTGAGCCAGAGCCCGTCGATGCGCCAGCGATCGTAGCGCTCCAGCCCGAGATGCACGCCGGCGAGGGTCGTCACCGTGCCGGACGTGCCGAGCAGATGGAAGCGCGAACAGCGCCGCCGCGATTCGAGATGGCGGGCGAAGGGCGCGACGGCCTCGCGCGCCAATTGCGTCATCGCCGCAAAGGTCTCGGCGCTGACGCTGCGGCCGCCGAAACGCTCGGCGAGCGAGACGACGCCGAGCTCCAGCGAGGTCCATTCGTCGAGTTCGAGGCGGCCGACGGAGACGCCTCCGCGCCGCGCCAGCCAAACCAGCTCGGTCGAACCGCCGCCGATGTCGAACAGCAGGACGCTCTCGGACTCGGAGTCGACGAGATTGCCGCAGCCGCGGGCGGCGAATCGCGCCTCGGTTTCGCGGTCGATGATTTCGAGATCCAGTCCGGTGCGCTCCCTCGCGCGCGCGGTGAATTCGTCGCCGTTTTCGGCGGTGCGGCACGCCTGGGTCGCGACGAGGCGCGCCCGCGTGACGCCGCGCGCGCTCATCTTGTCGCGGCAGACCTCCAGCGCATCGAGCGTGCGCAGGATCGCGGCTTCGCAAATATGGCCGTTGCGGGTCAGGCCCTCGCCCAGCCGCACGATGCGCGAGAAAGCGTCGACGATGCGCAAGGGCTCGCCGCCGCGGCGGCGCGGGCGCCGTTCCGGCCGCGCGATGAGCAGCCGACAATTGTTGGTGCCGAGATCGAGAGCGGCGTAGACATGGTCGTCCCGCCGCTCGCCCATCCGCGGGGACTCCGCCGAGGACGCGGGGGCGCCGACGGCGCGCGCCGCGGAGGCGCCGCCGAGAAGCGAAGGTGAGGCGGCCTCTAACATCCATTCCCGCCGGTTGAACAATGTCGCGAAGCTCAGGGGAGGCGCCGCGCGACGCGGAGGCGCTTACGCCGTCTTCGCAGCGCGTTCCTCATGGAGGATCGCGGCGCATCGCGCAAGGCTAATCCCCTCGGCGAGATTCGGGAAGGACAAAATTCGGGGGCTCCCGACGACGGCCGCGCGGCGCGCGCCCCGCCGGCGCAGTTCGGCCGCCGCTTCGAGCGAAAAAATTGTTGCCAAGCAAATATTTGCTCTGCACGATTCGAAATCGTCGCGTCATCGTGTAGAATCGAGAATCATGTCCGCGCGCAAACAACCTTTGGAAATCACGCCGCAGATGGTGCTGCGCGCCTATTCCCTCGGCATATTTCCGATGGCGGAAAGCGCCGAGGACGAAGAGATCTTTTGGGTCGAGCCGCGCGAACGCGCCGTATTTCCGCTGGAGGAATTCCGCGTTTCGCATTCGCTGGCGAAGGCCCTGCGCCAGGACCGCTTCGAGGTGCGCGTCGATTGCGACTTCGAAGCGACGATCGACGGCTGCGCCACCCCTGCGCCGTCGCGGGAAAACACCTGGATCAACAGGCAAATTCGCGCGCTCTACCGCGCCCTCTTCGATTCCGGCGTCGTGCACACGGTGGAGTGCTGGCGAGACGGGCGCCTGGTCGGCGGGCTCTACGGCGTCACGCTGGGCGCGGCCTTCTTCGGCGAGAGCATGTTTCACGTCGAGAGGGACGCCTCCAAGGTCGCGCTCGCGCATTTGGTCGCGCGCCTGCGCGCCGGGGGGTTTCGCCTGCTCGACACGCAATTCATGACCGAGCATCTCGCGTCGCTGGGCGCCGTCGAAATCTCGCGGGAAGATTATCGCCGCCGCCTCGTCGCCGCGACCGCGCCGCCGCCCGGCGATTTTTGGGTTTGGCCGAAATCCGCTCGCATTCGCGGGGCGCAGGCGCTCGCCGCCTTGCGCGCCGGATCCGCCGCGTGAAGCCGGCGTTCAGGCGCCGGTCAGCCCCGAGTCCCGCAGATCGTCGAGGAAGGCCGCGACGGCTTGCGGATTGGAGAAGGTGGGCGGCGTCGGCTCGCTCGAGCTGAAGTCCACGCGCAGCAGGCATCCTTGCGTCATTTCGCGTAGCGAAACCTCGATTACGCAAGCGCTGCGGCCGTCGATTTGTCCGATCAGCACAGCCTGAGAGAGCGGCGCGGCGGCGGCGCAAGCGCCGAACAGCCCGTCCAACAGCCCGCCCGCGCCGCAAAACAGGGCCTTCACGCCGCTCGGGAGCCTCGCACTGGGCTGCAGGGACGCCGCGCCGTCCAAGGGAGAAGATGCGCCCGTGCGCTCGCCCGTCGCCTCGAGCAGCAACATGCGCAACGCGCGCGCGAAGCTTTCGAGCTGCGCCGGCGAGCATTTGCCCCGCCCGATCGATTTCTCGCAGGAGATTTCGAAGAAAACCGCTTCGTCGAAGGGGGTTCGCCGCTTCGACGAAAATCTGACGATGGGCCCGCCATGAGCCCCGCCGCCCCAGCTGCGTCCCAATGGACTGAAGGTCGCCGTCCCTCGACGCGAGTCCGCTCTCATCGACATGCTAAGCTCCGTGAATATCGCTTCTTTTTGTCAAGCTTGAAATCTCCTCACCGGCTTGTTCCCGGCTGGAGCGTCACGAATGTATCCCGAAATTCCTTAAAACAATCCGAAGGGGCCGTGGTTCTGCTGTTGCGGCGCGGGAGCCGGAGGCGGCGCCTCCGGTTGCGCGTGCGCCGGCGCGGGGGCCGCGTTGCGGCGGCGTTCGCGGCGGCGCTGCGGCGCGGGCGCCGGAGCCGCGCCGGGTTCGGCGCCGAAGACCGGCTCCTCGCCGGCGCCTTGCGCGTCCGGCGGCGTCGGCGCTTTCGGCTCGATCTTGCGCGCGCGGCGCGCGGGGGGCTTGTCCGGCGTGGGCGCCGCGGCGGTCGCGGGTTGCGCTTCCTGCGGCGCCGGTTGCGCGACGATTTCCTTGCCGCCCTTACAATCGACGAGCCAGACGTCGTAAACGGGATGCTCGACGCCGTGCAGACCCGGGCTGCCGGCGAACATCCAGCCCGAGAAAATCCGTTTGACGTCGTATTTTTTCGAATCGCGCGTCGCGACGCCGGAATCGCGTCCTTGATCGGGCTTGGGCGCCTGTTCGTCGACCTCGACGAAGGTCGTGGTCAGCGGCGTCTCGGTCTGCGGCCTGGAGTTGCAGACGCGCGGCGTCAGCAGCAGCGTGCCGAATTGCACGGTCTCGTCGATGGCGACGTCGAAATTCTTGATGCGGCCGGTGATCTTGTCGAGGCCGGCGAACACCGCCGTCGGATGTTTGATCGGATCGGCGGCGGCGGGGGCGAGCGCCAGAGCCAACGCCGCTCCCAAGCAAAAGCCGCGCGCATCGCCCGTCGAATAACGTCGCAATCCCATATTTTCACCCGGCCGCCCGATTCGCGGCTCTTCGGACCCGCGCTGATGTTCAAGTCAAAACACGCGATCTGGGCGATTGCGTGATCTCCTCGAGTCGAATTGCGCTCAGCCTTCCGGTCGCCAGGCGTCGTAATCGCCGCCGGTCCGGGGCCGCTCGCCGCTCGAGAGCGTCGAGCCCGGCGGACGATAGGCCAGCGCCGTGCCGGTCATGTTCTCGCGAAAGGGCAATTCCCACGCCCTCGGCTCGTAGTTCTCTTGCGTCGGCGGCGTGTCGAAGGTGTGGTGCAGCCAACCGTACCAGCCGGTCGGCGTGCCCGAGCCTTCCGCATAGCCCTTGTAGATGACCCAGCGGCGGTCGAAGCCCAAGGCCTTGTCCTTCTTGCCGCCGCGCGTGCGGAAATAAACGTTGCCGAACTCGTCCTCGCCGACGCGCTCGCCATAGAGCCAAGTGTAGACGCTCGTGCTGAGCGGGGCTCTGTTCCACCAGGTGAAGAAGCGTACGATTAGAGACATGCGCCTTGCGTCCTCTCGGATTTCGGCGGTGTTATCGCGGTTTGGGGCTCGGATGTCCAGAGTCAATCGGCCCGGCGGACGAACGCCCCAAACGCGCGCGGCCCCTCGCCGGTCGCCGCCTTGCCGACGACCTCGAGGCTCTCGGCGTCGATGGCCCAGAGTTCGTTCGAGAACCAATTTGTCACATAGACCGTCTTGCCGTCGGCGCCGGCGGCGACGCTTTCGGGATATTCGCCGAGCTTTATCGTCGCGAGCGGCGCGAGGCTCTGCGCCTCCAAGACGCTGACGGTCTCGTCATATTGATTGGCGACGAAGAGGCGGCCTCGCGCCAGGGCGAGGCCGTAAGGGCGCTTGCCGACTTTTACGGTCGCAACCAGTTTTTTGTCGGCGAGGTCGACGACGCTCACGTCGTTCGATTCGACGTTGGCCGCATAGGCGCGCTTGCCCCGCGCGTCCATCGTCACGCCAAAAGGGTGCTTGCCGGTCGCGACTCGGGCGATGGGGACGAAGCGCGCCGCGTCGACGAAGACGAGCGCGTCGTCGTCGCGCGCGGCGACGAGAATCGTCTCGCCGTCCGGCGTCACCGCGACGCCGGTCGGCACGGCGCCGACCTCGACGCGGCGCGTCGCTTGGGTCGAAGGATCGATTTCCAAAAGGTCACGGCCGTTCATGTCGGCGACGTAGATGCGGCCGCCGTCGCGCGACACCGCGACGCCGAAGGGCAATCCCTTCGCTTCGAGCCTTTTGACGACGCGCCGCGCCTTCGCGTCGATCATCGAGACGAAGCCGCCCTCGGGGCTCGTCACATAGACGAAGGCGCCGTCCGGCGATACGGCGACGCCCGCCGGTCTGCCGCCGAGCGGCAGCCGGGCGACGGCCGTCATTGCGGGAAGTTCAATGATCGAGAGATCGTCGCCGCGCTGGTTGGGGACGAAGGCTTCGTCGGCGCGGGCAGGGGCGGAGAGGGTTAGGAAGAGGAGGAGGAGGGCGGATTTCCAAAGGGTGAGACCGCTCGGACCGCCGCTGCCCGCCCCGTGCCCGAGGCCGCCGCCTGCAGTGGGCGTCCTCGCAGACGTCGTTTGGAGAGGCCGGCGTTCAGATGCGGGAGAAGCTTCCATGTGGGCGAATGGCGGCGCGGCTCGAGATGTTCTGGGTTTTCCGCTGGCTGCTTGGATCTCGGCACGACTGCGTCACGGAACGCAGTCCGAAGCGAAAAACCGTCATTGCGAGCGAAGCGAAGCAATCCGGGAGTCACGGGCGCGAACAAAGTCTCTTAGCCCGCCGCCAACGGAATACGAAACGTGGCTGACGCGGCCCCTGGATTGCTTCGCTTCGCTCGCAACGACGCTGCTTCCGAGCGAATTGTGTTTCCTGACGCAGCAGAATTAGGCTTCCGCCTCGAGATCGGGATGAAGATCGGCGGGCCGACGTACTCCCGCTCCGCGCCGCCGTCCAAAAGCCGAAAAACCGCCTCGCGGCGGTCTTTCAAATCTATGCTTGCGCGGCTCGATCAGGCGACGACCGAAGCCGAAGCGCTGTTCCTAGACCGCCGATAGCCGGCGAAACCGAGGCCGGCGAAGCCCAAAAGCATCATGCCCCAGGTCGAGAGCTCGGGAACCGCGGTGATGGTCAAGGAGTCAACGTGTCCAAGTCCCGGGGCTCCGTAGGCGACGTTGGTGAGCGACACCGTTTCCGTACCGTGGTTGTTCGCGAAGGGGAAGCTGAGCACGAAAGGGGTCGAGGGAGTGGCTGGCGTCCCAGAGGCCGTCAACGAATAGAAGGTCGTGGACGAAGCGAGGAAGAGGTTGCTGGGCCCTACCGGCAAGGCCTCGAGCGTAATGCTCTTGCCGTCCAGATAAAAATCCGGCCACCCGTTTTGGTTGGTGGGCAAGGATCCCCAAAGCTGATCCGGCCCGCCGGTGTAGCCCTGATGGCCCGGATTGAGCGGAGACGTCAACACGAAAGTGGTCGTGGCGGCGAAGTCCTGCCCGGTAAAAGTCAACGTGTAAGTAGCCGCTTGCGCGCTGGAACCCAAGAAGCCGGCCATGATGGCGGCGATCCCGGCGATGGATTTGACGTTCATGCCGCCCTCCGTTGAAGGCTTCCCAAGCAAAGCTGGAAGCTCGTCGCGAAAACCCTCCACGAGAGAGGGCCGATGCTTCAAAATAGTTGCAATTTCCTTAATCGTCAACACCTCAGCCTCGATACCCCCAGCCTGGAGAAGCGCCGAGGACCAAGCGCGCTGATTGCACGCGCAATTGGGCTATCGACGCGGCGCTTCCACCCGCGCCTTCAGAGCCGCGAGGCCCGCCTGGAACTGGCGGGAGACGGCGGCGAGCGCCACCTCGTCGGTAAACTGCTCGGGCGGATTGCCGCCCGGAAAAGCCCGGTAGAAGCGGCTCTTCCACTCGACGCGCGAACCGCCCTCCACGCCGCGCACGGTCAGCGTCGCGGAGAGATTGCCGACCGGCAGAACTTTTATGTCGACGTTTTCCATGATGTAGCGCAGCGACATGGCGCCGGCGTCATATTGCACGAGGCGCTCGTCGATCGCCCCGCCGCCGGCGAGAAAACGCCGTCGCGTCGCGACATCCGGGACTAGGCCGCCTTGGGCCTCGGTCCGCTCGTTGCCCGGCATCCAGCCGGCGTCGCCGAAATCGCCGACGACCGCCCAGACTTTTTCGGGCGGCGCGGCGATCTCTATCGCCTCGACGACTTTTTGCGGAGTCGCGCCATGCGCCAGCGCCGCGATCGGCGCGCTTACGAACAGGGCCAGCGCGAGCAGCGCCCGGAAGGGCGAGCCTGGCGGCTCGCGGTCCATGGCGCGGGACGAACCGCGCGCCTCCGGGCTCGCTGCGTCTCGCACGGCCCCGCCCAAGATTTACTTGCCCTCGGCCTTGGCCTTCAGCGCGGCGAGGCCGCCCTTATAGACGTCGGTCACGGCCTTCAGCGCGGCTTCGTCGGAGAGCTCCGGCGGCGGATCGTTGTTCATGAAGCCGCGATAGAAGGCGCCCTTCCACTCGACCGTGGTCTTGCCGCCCTCCTCCTTGACGCTGATCGTCGAGGAGTAGTCGTTGACCGGCAGCACCTTGGGGTCGACTTTGTCGATCTGATATTTGATCGACATGCCCTCGGCGTCGTATTTGACGATGGATTCGTCGATCGTCCCGCCGCTCTTCAGCGTCAGCGTGCGCTTGGCGCCCGCGGCGTTGCCGCCGGTCCCCTCGGTCTTGGCGACGGCGGGGTGCCAGCCCAAATCCTGGAAATTGCCGACGATGGCCCAAACCTTGGCCGCCGGCGCGTCGATCTCGATCTTCTCGGCGACCTTCTGCCGCGAGGGGCCGTGCGCGAGGGCGGCGAGCGGCAGCATGGAGACCGCCGCAGCGAGAATCAGGCGGCGCGAGACGACGAAGGGCATGCGGTTTTCTCCCAGATATTGCGCCTGCCGGGCTAAAGACGGCCGAGCGTTTCTTCACGCTCGCACATAAGGGCGCCGCGCGCCCTGGCGTCAAGACGCCGGCGACGAAAGCGCGGGCGCGCCGCGCCCCGCCAGCGCCAGCGCGTCCGCCGCCAGCCGCTCGGCGATCGAAAACTCCGTCACGCGCTGCAAGCCGCTCCAGCCGGCCATGCTGTTGACCTCCAGCACCAGCGGCGCGCCATTTTCGTCCCAGATCAGATCGACGCCGGCGCAAAAGGCCCCGAGCGCCCGCGCCGCGCCAAGCGCGATGTCGGCTTCCGCGGCGGTCGGCGCCGCCGCCAGGGGCCTCGCGCCTTGGCGCACGTTGGTCACCCAACTGTCCGAGCGCCGCCGCATCGCGCCGACGATCTCGCCGCGCGAGACCAGCACGCGCATGTCCTCGAAACGGCCCGTTTCGCGCGGCGGGACGAAGCGCTGCAGATAATAGACGTAGCGCGCCTCTTGCGGCGACGGCAGTTCGCTGGCGTCGCGGATGAGGCGCAGGCCCCAGCCCTGCGCGCCGAACAGCGGCTTTTGCACCAGCGGCCCCTTGGCGCATTCGCGCCGCGCGATGGCGCGGGCCTCGTAAATGTTTTGCGCGACGAAGGTGTGCGGCGTGGGGAGACCCGCGCGCTGCAACAAAAAGGTCGCCATGGATTTGTCGGTGCAGCGCTCGATGGCGCGCGCGTCGTTGACGACGGGAACGCCGAGCGCCGAAAGCGCATGCAGCACGCCGAGCCGCAGGGTGATCGCCTCCAGCGCGCCGTCGCCGATGGCGCGCACGACGGCGAGGTCCGGCAGCCGGCCGTGAAAACCAGGGATCGCCAGGCCGTGCGGGCGCGTCGTGTCGATCTTGCAGGCGGAAAGGCGCACGGGAACGGGCCGCGCGCCGAGCCTGGCCAGCGCGCGGGCGAATTTTTCGACGTGCCAGTCGAGCTTGTCGGTGAAGACGGCGACGCGCGGGGGATTGGGCGGATCAACCACCGGCATGCAGGGGAATCTCGGCGCCCCTCATCCGACCCTCGCTGACGCGAGGCCCACCTTCTCCCGCAAGCGGGAGAAGGGATCGCCTTTGCTTTTCATGCGTCGCGAAATGCAACAATTTCGCTCACCCGAACGACGCGTCGAGCAGCTTTTCGTCGATCGCGCCGCCCCGAAAAGTTTCGCCGGTTTCGACCGCGGTCACCAGCGCCTCGGCGGGGGAGAACAGGCTCGGGTCGATCTTGTAGAAATCGCCCTTATAGGCCTTGAACACTTCGGCGAAGGGGCGGCCGTAGTCGCGCGAATTGCTGCTCGGCAGATTCTTCGCCAGCTCCTTGGCGTCCGCGGCCGAACCCTTGACGAAGAGATGCGCGCGGCCCGCATAGATGATCGCGTCGTTGGTGCGGCCCATCGCCTGCACGAAGTCGGGATGCGGCGGCGACAGAGGCGCCGTCGCAATGCCGTCGACGATGTGCTCGAGCGGGAACTTCAGCTCATGCGCCTTGTGTAGCGCGACTTCCAGCACGCGGCCGACGACCTGCACCCCGCCGGCGAGGCTCTGCGTCGGCGCATAGAGGAAGGCGACGTGCTTCGCCTCGATCTTGCAGGCGTTCGCCACCTTGGCCACGACTTCCGCCGGCGGCGGCTTGTCGCCCTCCAGCACGATCGTCGCGCGCTGCGCGCTCTCGGTATAAGGCAGTTCCTCGAACAGCTTTTCGACGCGCGCCAGGGCGCGGCCGGGGCCGGAGCCGAGCGCGAAGAATTTCTCATGCGCGAGACTCCAGCCGGCGTATTGGCTGGCGAGACAGGCGACGACGGGATCGTTGGAGGCGACGGTCAGCCAAAACGGCCATTTCGACGCGCCCGGCGAATGGGCCAGCGTGACGCGGCCGAGACCGCCCATGCAAATTTCGGTGAGCAGCAGGCCGACGTCGATGCCGCCAGCGGCCTTGGCGCCGGCGTCGATCAGCAATTCGCCGCTCGCCCCGCGCGAGACCTCGACGCGGTAGCGTCCGGGATCGGCCGCGATGCGATCGACGATCTGACCGGCGAGCAGATTGACGCTGGCGCTCACGCGTCCGCTGGTGTCCAATTTTTCCGTCACGTCCCGATCCCTCCATCGACGCCCGCGCGTTCGAACGACGCGCCGGCCTTTTTTTTGCGCGCGGAATGTATCGAGCTTTGCCTTGGAACGGAAGCCGTGGCCGAGCGGCCTCCTTGCCGCAGCCGCGAAGCTTCGCCGATCGCGAACGGACGCTTGTCTCGCGCAGCGCGCCGTTATAGTTTCCAAAATCTGCGGGAGGGAACTCGCCTGCAAAAGAACGACGGTCGACCAAAACGAGTCGGCCGCGACGAGGAAAGGAACTAGGATGAAGTCGTTTTCGATGAAGACCTTGGCGACCGCCGTCGCCCTCGCTGCGCTCTCGGGTTCGGCCTTCGCCGCCGGCGACGCCGGCTCCGGCGAGAAGGTGTTCGCCAAGTGCAAGGCCTGCCATCAGGTCGGCGAGACCGCCAAGAGCGGCATCGCGCCGGTGCTGAACGGCGTCGACGGCCGCGCGGCCGGCTCCGTCGCCGGATATAATTATTCCGATGCGATGAAGAGTTCGGGCATCACCTGGAACGAAGCCTCCTTCCTCGAGTTCATCAAGAATCCCAAGGCCAAGGTGCCCGGCACGAAGATGGTCTACCAAGGCCTGTCGTCCGACAAGGAGGCCGGCGACGTGTGGGCCTATCTCGCCAGCTTCGGCGCCGACGGCAAGAAGAAGTAATCCGCCCCCCAGGGCAAAACGCGAAGCGGCCCTGGCGGGCCGCTTTTTTTATGAGCGAGGACCCAAGGCTTGGCCCGCAAACCCGACGAAGTCGCCGCGGATTTCATGCAGCCTCTGCAGAGCCTGCCGGTTTTCTACGAGTTGGAGGGACGGCGCGTCGTCGTCGTCGGCGATTCGGAGGCGGCGGCCTGGAAGGCCGATCTCGCCGCGGCGGCCGGCGCGAGCGTCGACGTCTACGCCCCGGCGCCCTGCGACAGGCTCCTGGAGCTGGCGCGGCGGCGCGACAACATATTCTTGCGAAGCGGGACGCCCGAACTCTCGGGCGCCGCGCTGGTCTTCGGCGCATTGCCCGACGACGGGGAGGCGCAGGCGCTGCGCCGCGCGGCGAAGGCGGCCGGCGCGCCGATCAATCTCGTCGACCGTCCCGGCCTGAGCGATTTTTCGATGGGCGCGATCGTCAACCGTTCGCCGCTGGTCATCGGCGTTTCGACCGGCGGCGGCGCGCCGGTCTTCGCGCAGGCGGTGCGCGGGCGCATCGAAACCCTGGTGCCGGCGAGTTTTGCCGACTGGGCCCGCGCCGCCAAGAGCTGGCGCCCGCAGATTCTCGCCTCGGGTCTCGATTTTCTGGCGCGTCGCGACTTTTGGCGCCGCTTTACGCGCCTCGCCTTCTCGGCGCTCGAACGCGCCCCGAGCGAAGCCGACAGGGAGGCGCTGCTTTCGGAAACCCGCGCCGACGCCGACCGCCCCTCGCGCGGGCGCGCCATTCTCGTCGGCGCGGGGCCGGGCGATCCGGAGCTGCTGACGCTGAAAGGCCTGCGCGCCCTCGCCGGCGCCGACGTGATTCTCTTCGACGATCTCGTCCCGGCCAGCGTGCTCGACTTCGCGCGGCGCGAGGCGCAGCGCATCAACGTCGGCAAGCGCGGCTATGCGCCCTCGGTCGATCAGCAGGAGATCACCGCGCTCTTGGTGAAGCTCGCGAGCGAGGGCAAGAACGTCGTGCGCCTCAAGGGCGGCGACCCGTCGATCTTCGGGCGCGCCAACGAGGAGATCGCCGCGATGCGCGCCGCCGGCCTCGAGGTCGAGATCGTGCCGGGCGTCACCGCCGCGCTCGCCAGCGCCGCGGCGCTCGGCGTCTCGCTGACCAGCCGCGAGACCGCGCGGCGCGTGCAATTCATCACCGCCCACAGCAAGGACGGCGCGCTGCCCGAGGATTTGGAGTGGTCGGCGCTCGCCGATCCCGGCGCGACGACGGCGGTCTACATGGGCAATCGCACGCTGCCGGAACTCTCGCGCCGGCTGATCGCCCAGGGCGCCGATCCGGCGACGCCGGCCTTTCTGATCGAACGCGCCTCGACGCCGGAGCAGCGCATCGTCGCCGGCACGCTGGCGGATTTGCCCGGCAAGGTCGCGGGCGAGACGCTCGCCGGACCGGTCATGCTGCTGTTCGGCGCGGCGCTGAAGGGGTAGCGGCGCGCACCCTTGGACCGCGAGCCTCCAGGCTCGCAAGCCGAAGGCGCGTCGCCGTCTCCGCGGCTGCGCCGCGTTGCGAGCCTGGAGGCTCGCGGTCCAAGCGGATCGCTATCGCGTCGCGATCCACACCACATGCCGCGCGCCGCCCTTGGCGCCCTTGGCCCGCGCGGTCGCCTCCTCCACGGCGAATCCCGCCTTGCGCAGACGCGCCGAAAAAGCCCGGTCCGGCCCCGAGGACCACACGGCGAAGACGCCGCCGGGACGCAGCGCCGCATGGGCGGCTTTGAGGCCGCTTGCGTTGTAGAGCGCGTCGTTGGAGTCGCGGGTGAGGCCGTCCGGGCCGTTGTCGACATCGAGCAAAATCGCATCGAAGCCGGCGCGCGCGGCGCGGATCGGGCGGCCGACGTCGGCCTCGAGGAGCGTCAGGCGCGGATCGCGGAGGCTCTCTCCAAAAACCTCGGCCATCGGCCCGCGCGCCCAGGCGATCACCGCCGGCACGAGTTCGGCGACCTCGATTTTCGCGTTCGGCCCGAGCGCGGCGAGCGCGGCGCGCAGCGTGAACCCCATGCCGAGGCCGCCGATCAGGACTCGAGCCGCGGCGCGGTCGGCGAGCCGCGCGCAGGCGAGCGTCGCCAAGGCCTCCTCGGAGCCGCCCATGCGGCTGTTCATCAATTCGTTGGCGCCCAGCATGATGGAAAATTCGCCGCCGCGCCGCATCAGCCGCAATTCGCCCGCGCCGCCGGGAATGCGCGCCGTATCGACGAGGGTCCAGGGAATCATGCGCTGCTCTCGGGTTGGGAGGGAAGCCTTTGCTCCGCCGTTTCGCCGCGCGCCTTCAGGGCTCGGGAAGGAAGATGTCCGGGAAAGCGTCCTCGTTTTCGCGCAGCCGGGTCAAATGCGCCGCCGCCAGTTGCGCCAGGCGGCGCTCGCCGAGCGGCGTCATCACCAGCAAGGAGCGGCGGCGATCCTGCGCGTCGGTCTTGCGCCGAAGCAGTTTGGCTTCGACGAGGCGCGAGACGAGTTCGGCGGCGCTATGGTCCTTGATCCTCAAAAGTTCGGCGAGACGGCCGACGCTGACCGGCGCGTCGCCGCCGCTCGTCTTGACGACGAGGAGCGCATGATACCACTGCATGGTCATGCCGATTTCGGCCGCCGACTGTTCGCTGAAGGCGAGAAACTCCCGCAGCGCGGCGCGAAACCGCGCCAGAACCGCGAATTCCTCGGCGCTCGGCGCCGCGTCTCGTGCGGCGACGGGCTTGACGACGGGCGTGGACGACCTTGCCACTCGATGTGTTCTCGCGTCCCTTCGGGCGGTCTTTCCTCGCAAGCCTATAACGCGCGCCGTATTTGTCCAAGAAAATCGCCATCTACGGCAAAGCGCTTCGACATGAGTTTCGCAACTCCCGTCGCAGGCGCCCGACAGCGCCCCGCCGCCATCCCCTGCGTCGCCGCCGGGCGTGTCGCGGAGAGGGCTGTCGCAGCCCTCCCTGTCAACCGCCCCTTGCATTTCCGCCACGCCTTTGTCATAAGCGCCGCTCTAAACCGCCCGGCCAGTGATGGGCTGCCGGGGCGGTTTTTTTCGCTTCCCGCGAACCGCCGCGTCCTTACGGGCGACGGCGCGAAAAACAAAGGGCCTTCGAGGTCCAGGAGAGCAAAATGCCCAAGCTGAAGACGAAATCCGGCGCGAAAAAGCGCTTCAAACTGACCGGGACCGGCAAGGTGGTCTATGCCCAAAAGGGCAAGCGCCACGGCATGATCAAGCGGACGAACAAGCAGATCAGAAATCTGCGCGGCACCTCGGTGATGTTCAAGACCGACGGCGACAACGTCAAGAAATACTTCCTGCCGAACGGCTAACCTCACCCGCACCCGGAATTTCGAAAGGATTTCGTCATGGCTCGCGTCAAACGGGGCGTCACGTCCCACGCCAAGCACAAGAAGACCCTCAAGGCCGCCAAAGGCTTCTACGGCCGCCGCAAGAACACCATTCGCGCCGCCAAGGCCGCCGTCGACCGCTCGATGCAATATGCGACGCGCGATCGCAAGGTCAAAAAGCGCAACATCCGCAGCCTGTGGATCCAGCGCCTCAACGCCGCCGTGCGCGATTTCGGCATCACTTATTCGCGCTTCATCGACGGGTTGAACAAGGCTGGCGTGACGATCGACCGCAAGGTGCTCTCGGATCTGGCGATCCATCAGCCGGAGGCCTTCGCCGCCATCGTCAATCAAGCCAAGTCGGCCCTGCCCGCCGCGGCTCCGGCCGCCGTCTAAAGCGAAGCCGGGCGGCGAGAAGCCGCCCGCGCCGACCAAATCCGTTGGGATTTCGAGATGCGAGCCGGGAGGCTCGCATTTTTGTTACGCCGCCCTGGCGAGATCCGGGCCTGCACTGCGCGGCTCCGCCGCCCGCTTCTTCCAGACCAATTGCGCGATGCGCTCGCGCGACTCGGCGTCGCACGCGACGATCAGCGTCGCGTCGACCGTCGCGGCGGGCGACCCGTCGCCGCAATCGACGACGATGAGATCGTAGCGCCGCTTCTCGCGCGCCGCCTCGAGGCGGGGGTCCTGGGCGCGGCCCGGCGCCAGGACGATTTCGCCGGCCGCATATTCCCGTCGGCGCGAGGGCGCCTTCGGCCCGGCTTCGACCAGCAGCACGCGGTCGCCGCGTCCCGCCGCGAACAGCGCCAGCGCCAGCGCCAGCGTCGACGCCCCTGCCCCCGGCGCGCCGGCTTCGACGGCGATCGTCAAGGTCGGGGCGCGCCGCGAGCGCTCCTGCGTCAGCAATCGATAAAGCGCGCCTACGGCGAGGCGATAGGGCTCGCCCGGCGTCTCCATGATTTCGCGGGCGCGCTGACGCGGTCCGCCGCGCGGCCTCTGCCGCCGGCCGGAAAATCGCGGCAGCGCGATCTCGGTCTCGGAGCGGGATTTGCGGCCTTGCGCCGCCGGCGCCGCCGGTGCTCCGCCCCACTCCCGCCGCGCCGATTCGCCCAGCCAGATCCCGGCGCCGAGCAGCGCCGCGGTCGGTAGGACGGCGAGAGGCCGCGGCGCCGGCCGGCCGCGCGCGATGCGCGGCCGGCCGAACACCGCGGCGACGCGGGCGGTTTGCGGCGGCTGCGCCGGCCGCTGCGTCAGCGCCTCTTCGTAAAGCTCGCGCGCCCTCGCCGCTTCGTCGCGGAGTCGCGTCGCTTCCGTGCGCGGCTCCGGCGCGGCGTCGGCCGCGACCGTCGCGTTTTCCCGCACGGCGCGCTTTTCGGCGGCGCGCGCCGTCTCGACCTCGCGCCTTGCGGCGGTTTCGGCGCGGCGCAATTCGGCGAGCAGGCGTTCCTTCGTCGCCGCGAGACGCGCGTTCGCCGCGAGATAATCCGGGTGGCGGGGCAGCAGATCGACCGCCGCCGCCGCGACCTCGCGGGCTTGCGCGGCATGATCGGCGCGCAGCTTGTCCAGCGCGGGCGACGACGGGAGGTTCTCCAGCGTCGCCGGCGCGCCGCCGCCGCGAATCGCGGCCTGGAGTCGCGCCAGACGGCTCTCGGCCGCCGCGCGGTTGGCGCGCGCCGCGTTGGGACCGCCCGCCATCAAGGGCGCGACGATGTCCTCCGCCGCGTCGCGGCCCGAATTGGCGTCGCGAAGCGCCGCGAGAGCGCGGGCCGCCTCGTCCATGCGGTTTTGCAGCTCGGCGAGGCGCTGCGCGTTGCGTTTGCCCTCGGCGTCGGCGGCTTTTTCGTCCTCGCGGGCCTGCGCCTCGCGATAGGCGTCGGCGAGCGCCTGCGCCAGCCGAAGCGCCGTCTCGGGCGCGTCGGCGTGAATTTCCACGTCGAAACTCGCCGGCGCGGCGGCGGGCCGCAGGAAGGTGGCGCGCGCCAGGCGATCCGCCAGCGCGTCCAGCGGAGCGCCAGAGCCCCGCGCCGCGCCGAGCAGCAAGGACGCAGCCGATCTCTCCGCCGAAACGGCGGGATCGAGCAGAGCGCGCTGGGTTTCGGCGACGCGGCGCAACTGCTCGCGCGAGATCAGCAGGCGCAGCTCCTTGTCGAAGCGCTGAAGGGGCGGCGCGGCTCCGGGATCGCCAGCGCCCTCCCCCATGCGAAAGACGACCGGCAGCACCGCCACGTAATGCGCCGGCGACATGAAGAGATAGAGCCCGGCCGCCGCCAGCGGCCCCGCCATCGCCGCCGCCAGCAAGCGCCGTCGTTTCGTCGCGGCGGCCAGAATGTTGCGGATCTCGGCGAACAAGGCGAAGCGCTCCCTACGGGCCCTGCGCGGACCCTTCGCGCCGGAAGCGTAAAGAATCATGGTTACCGATTGATTAGTCTTTTCAATGTTTGATGTCGAAGCGGATCGTCGTCTTGCCCAGGAACCGGCCGAGCGGCGGCGGCGGCGCGACGACGGCGTCCAGCATGGCCAGCGCCGCCTGGTCCAGCGCCGCGCTGCCGGCCGAGCGTTCGATGCGGCGCTCGACGATGCGCCCTTCCGCGCCGACGGTGAAAACGACGACGGCGTGGCCGGTCACATGGGCGGCGCGCGCCTCGCGCGGATAGAACATGTGGCGATGCAGTTCCGCCAGAACCTTGGCGCCGTAGCGCGCCCGGCTCGCCGCGGAACGCGCGTTGCGGCCGTCTTCGACGCCGGAGCGTTCCGCGGCGGCGGCGGCGGTCAGCGCATCGGCCGCGGCGCTGGCTGTGCGCCGCACTTCGCCGGTCTTGTCGGTCGGCGTCTCCTCGGTCGGATATTGCTCATCCTTTTGCGCCTCGACCTTTTCCTTCAGCCTCGGCTTGTCGGGATCGTCCTTGCGCTTGTCGATCTGCGCAATTGCGATGGCGTCGGGGGCCGCGACTTGCGGTCGCTCGACGGCGAGCGGCGATTCGGCGACCTGCCGCTGGACCTTCGGGGCTTCCTCCATCTGCGCCTCGGCCGCGGCCTGCGAGATCGTGGAGTTGGCGTCGGGCGTCTGCTCGTCGGGCGTCGCTTCCGTCGCCGCTTGCGGCGCGGCCTCGCCCTCCTGCACCAGCGCCACGTCGTAGGAATCGAAAGGCGCGGCGGCCGGCTCTTCGCGACTGAGAAAGGCGCCGAGCACGGCGAGGTGAACCGCCGCCGCCGCGCCGATCGCCGCGGGGCGCAGCCAAGCCGGCCGCAAAGCGCCGAGATCGGCGCCGTCGCGCAACGCCAGCGTCATTTGGAGCGTCCCTTGGCCGGCGCGGCGGCCGGCGCTTGCGCTTGCGCCGCCGCCGCGGTCTGCGGGCCGCCGGATTGCCGCTTCGACAAGATCGCGATGTGCGTCATGCCGTTGGCGGCGAGCAGGTCCATCAAGCCGACCATGTCGCCGATCGCCGCTTCCTTGTCGCCGCGCAAATGGATCACATGGGCGAGATCGCCGTTGACCCGCGCGCGGATGACCTCGACCATGCGCTCCGCCGGGATTTCGTCGGGCCCGAGCGTCAGCCGGCCGCCCTTGGCGATGGTGACGACGATCGGCTCCTGCGGATTGAGCAATTTGGCCGTGCGCGCCTGCGGCAACTCGACCTTCATGCCGGCGGCCATCATCGGCGCGGTGACCATTAAGATGATCAGCAGCACGAGCATCACGTCGACCATGGGCGTGACGTTGATTTCGGCCATGGGGCGGAAGCCGCCCGCGCCGCGGCCGGCGCCGCCGGTCGACACGCCCATCAGGCCGCCTCCGCCATTTGCGCCGCGGCGGGCCTGGCCTCGCCAGCGACGAGCGCGATCGCCGTCTCTTCGACGTAGTCGCCGAGATGTTCGCCGGTGTGGGCGAGCCAGCCGCCGAGTTTGTTGAAGGCGAAGCCGGCCGGAATGGCGGCGGCGAGGCCGAAGGCGGTGGCGGCGAGCGCTTCGGCGATGCCGGGGGCGACGACGGCGAGACTGGTGTCCTGCGCCTCGGCGATGCCGGCGAAGCTGGTCATGATGCCCCACACCGTGCCGAACAGGCCGATGAAGGGCGACAGCGACGAGACCGTCGCGAGATTGGGCAGCCCGCCCTCGGTCGCGCTCAGAGTCTTGCGCGCCGCGCGGCCCATGGTTTCGACGATGCGCGCCCGGCGCTCGCCGACGCTCTCGCCCGGCACATGCAGCGCCTGCGCCCGGCGCCCTTCCGCGACGATGGGCTCCAGCGGACCCTGCGCGCCGGCGTTTTGCGCAAGCTCGATGGCGCGGCGCAGCCGGCGGATCAGCACGATCTCCTCGACGATGATGAACCAGCACCAGAGCGACGCCGCGATCAGCAGCAGCATGACGAATTTGCCGACCGGCCCCGCCTGCATGAACAAAGCGACGGGGTTTATCGTGAGACCTTCCATCGAAGACAGCCTTGGTTTTCGTTGCATCGGCGCGGGATGCGCCACCATGTTGGTTTAACGTGACGGTTCGGCGACAACCGCCCGGCCGCAGACGCAAATCTCCGGCCGGAGCGCTTAGGGCCGCCGCGTCAGAAGCTGACCTTGAAGCCGCCGTAGGTGTAACGGCCCGCCTGCGAGGTGTAGGTGAAGGGCGCGCCGGCGGTCGTGGCGGTGGTGTTGCCGGCGGTGGTGACGGAGGGATTGAGATAGCCGTAGGGTGCGCCGCCAATGTCCGTCAGACCATGGTTGTCGAAGATGTTGGTCATGCCGAACTTGATTTCGACCTTGTTGTGGACGCCCCATTGCTCGAACCAATTGCCGCGCGCGCCGATGACGAGATCGGTCGTGTGGTAGGCGGGAATATGGTTGATCTGCGTATTGGTCAGCGCGAAATTGCCCGGCTGACCGTACCAATAGGACTGATTGCCGGACGTGCCGTAGAGGTCGCCGGTCACCTTGTGCAGAAGCGAACCGAAGAAGCGGCCATCGTCGTAGATGAGGCCGCCCGCCGCCGTGTAGCTCGGGGCGCCGCCCACGCGCAGACCCGCCAACTGCCCCTCCAGGAAGCGCGCGTCGATGCGGGCGGCGCTGGCGTAGAAGGCGAGACCCTGGACGATCTTGTAGGCGCCTTCCGCTTCGACGCCGCGATAGCGCGCCGTGCCGCCGTTGGTGTAAGTCGTGAGGCCGGTGGTGCTGGTGTAGGTGACCGGGAAGTTGTTGGCGGTGATCTGGTAGACGTCGATGTCGCCGGTGAAATCGCCGCTCTTGTAGACGGCGCCCAATTGGTAGTTCGTCGTCGTCTGCGGTTCGATGTGGCTCGTCGCCGGATTGAAGACGTAATAGGCCGAAACCGTCGGCGCAAGGAAGCCGCGCGAGGCCTGTCCGTAGACCGTCAGATCGGGCAGCGCCTTGTAGCGCGCGGCGAAGAAGGGCAGACCGGCGCGGTAGGTGTTCTCGTAATATTGCGGCGAGATCGTCGTCTGGTTGACGCGCGCCGTCTGATTGCGGGTGAAGGCTTCGAACTTGTAGCCGGGCGTGAGGCTCAGATTGTCGATCGGCCGCCATTCATATTCGAGATAGGGCTGGACGTTCTGAGTGTGCGAGCCGAGATCGAGCTTATAGGCGCCTTGCGAGGCGGCGAGCGGAGTCTTGGCGCTTGCGTAGAGTGGGTAGAGCTGGCCGCTCGTGTAATCGATATATTCCTGGTAGCGCCAATTGTCGCCGCGCTCCCACCAGACGCCGGTGCGCAGCGTGCCGCTGGCGTAGCCCGCGTCGATGTCGCGCGACGCGTCGAAGATGTTGCCCCAGACGCGATAGTCGTTGTATTTCAGATAACCGGTGATGTCGCCGACCGGCACGTTGAACAGCTGCTTCGCGGTTCCGCCGAACTGTTGCGGAACCTTGACGCTGGTGACGGTGTCGGCGCCGCCGATCGCCGTGGACAGACCCTCCGTGGCCGTGTTGGCCGGATTGTTTTGCACGTTCGGATACCAATAGGAATAGGTGTAGCCCGTATCCTTGAATTTCCAGCCCCATTCCTCCGCCTTCGCCGTGGCGTATTCCAAGTCGGTCTGTTTTTCGGAATTGTTGTAGCCGGTGTATTGCGCCGTGAAGGGATCGGGGCCGAGCGCCGCATAAGTGGGACCGCCGAGGAAATATTGTTGCACCGCCGGCGTGTTGCCGCCGACGTAATGTTCGCGGTTGTAGTTGGCGAAACCGGTGACGTTCACGTCGCCGAACTGGCGGTCGCCCTTGAGCAGCCAGTTGTTCGTCTCGACGCTGTTGTATTGAAGCGCGCCGGCCGTCTCCGAATGATTGTATTGCATCAGCAGGCGAACGCCGGTGGTCTTGTCGAGACCGGTCTGGACCGTGATGCTGGAGTTCAGCGTGCTGAAAGAGCCATAGGTGGTTTGAACGTCGCCGCCGAACTTGTCGTCCAATTCGAAGGAGTTCAGGGCCAGCGTGCCGCCGAAGGTGGCGTAGCCGACCTGCGACGCCGCGCCGGGGCCGCGGTCGAGGACGACCTTGCCGAGGAAGGCGGCCGGGAAGTTGGCGGCCGAGTGATGCGTCGGATCGTTCATGTCGCCGAAGGGGATGCCGTCGAAAGTGATGTTGTACTGGCCGTCCTGGAAGCCGCGCCAGCCGCCCTTGGCGTCGCCGAGCGGGCCGTTGGGGTTGCTGGAATAGAAGCCCGGCGTGAATTTGACCGTGTCGTTGTAGTCGCCCGTCGGAATGACGACGTCGCGCAGCACCTTGTCGGAGACGGTCGAGCCAGGTTCGAAAGCGTTGAGCGATTGCTGCGAGGGCGCGAGCGCCGGCGCGCTGCCGGGGGGCGCCTTGGAGCCGATCGCGGCGTCCGAGGAAATCGGCGGCAGGACGGGACCCTGAGCCGCGGCGACGCCGACGCCGGCGCCGCCATTGGCCGGGCCGCGCGCGGCGCTGTGAACTGGACGCGCGCGATGAACGATATGCGTCGGCGCCGCGGCGTGAACCACCGGATGCGGGTGCGGATGCGGCGCGGGCTCCTCATGCTCCACGACGACCGGCTTCGGCTTGACGTGATGGACCGCGGCGACCGGCTTCGGCTTGTGCTTCTTCGCCGCGCGCGCGACGACGTTCACGTCGCCGATGTCGGCTTGCGCGAAAGCTTTTTCGAAGGAAGCGAGAGTTCCCGCGGAGAGCAAGGCTCCGCCCAGCGCCGCCATCGAGATGGCGCGCTTCGTATGCGCTTTGATGATCATGTCTGTCCCCGAACGTCGCTGATTTCTTATCGCGATCCGATGGGGACTTGACGTAAGGGCGCTCCTTAACGGTTTGGCAACGAGGAGACGACGGATCGTAATTAGGTCTCAACTGTGGCGCGGGCGCCACAGTCTAGACGAAGTCTTGGCCCCGGCGCTACCCGGCTCGGCGGTAATAATCGCGATGCATGCTTACTTTAGCAGCCTGGCGATCTCCGCCTTCAGCCCTTCCGCAATGTCGGGCCGCGCCAATCCAAAGGCGATGTTGGCGGCGAGGAAGCCGAGCTTGGAGCCCGTGTCGTAGGTCTTGCCGTCGAAGCGCACGCCATGGAAGGGCTGCGTTTGCGCCAGTTCGATCATCGCGTCGGTGAGCTGAATCTCGCCGCCCGCACCCTTCTTGCCCTTCTCCAGCAGTTCGAAGATTTCCGGGCCGAGAATGTAGCGGCCGGAGATGATCCAATTGCTCGGCGCCGTCCCCTGCGGCGGCTTCTCCACCATGCCGGCGATCTCGAAGCTGTGGCCGTAGTCCTTGCCGACGCCGACGATCCCATATTGATGCGTTTCGCTCGGCGGCACTTCCTCCACCGCGATGACGTTGCCGCCGTGCTCATCGTAGGTCTCGATCGCCTGCGCGAGGCAGCGGCTGCGGCGCGGGCCGTTGGGCAGAGTGATCATGTCGGGCAGCAGCACGGCGAAGGGCTCGTCGCCGACGATGTCGCGCGCGCACCAGACGGCGTGGCCCAATCCGAGCGGCGCCTGCTGGCGCGTGAAGCTCGTCGCGCCGGCCTTGGGGAGATCCCCCATCAGCGCCGCGTATTCTTTCGTCTTGCCGCGCTTTTGCAGCGTATCCTCGAGCTCGTAGCTCATGTCGAAATGATCTTCGATCACCGCCTTGCCGCGCCCCGTCACGAAGATGAAATGCTCGATGCCGGCCTCGCGCGCCTCGTCGACGACATGCTGCACCACGGGACGATCGACGACGGTCAGCATCTCCTTCGGCACGGCTTTGGTGGCCGGCAAAAATCTCGTGCCGAGACCGGCGACGGGGAGAACGGCCTTGCGAATGCGCTTGGTCATGACTTGTCCATTGTGGGAGTTGCCTATCGGGCGCTCGACGCCGTAATCATGCGGGGGACGCAATTCCGGCATAGGCCCGTTAGCACCGGGCGAGGCGCGGGCGCAAGCGGGGCGGGCATGACGGTCTTGGTGACGGGCGGAGCGGGCTACATCGGCAGCCACATGGCGCTGGAGCTCAAGGATGCGGGCGAGGAGGTCGTCGTGCTCGACGATCTTTCCACGGGTTTTCGCTGGGCCGTGCCGGAAGGCGTGCCGCTCGTCGTCGGCGACTTCGGCGACGAAGACCTCGTGACCGAAACCATCGCGCGCTACGACGTGAGCGAGATCGCGCATTTCGCCGCGAAGATCGTCGTGCCGGAATCGGTCGCCGATCCGCTCGGCTATTATCTCAACAACACCTCCAAGGCGCGCACGCTGATCGAAACCGCGACGGGCTGCGACATAAGGCGCTTCATCTTCTCCTCGACCGCGGCGGTCTATGGCGATCCCGAGCACAATCCCGTCACCGAGGACGAGACGCTGAAGCCGGTGTCGCCCTATGGCCGCTCCAAGCTGATGGTCGAATGGATGCTGGAGGACGTTTCGCGCGCCTTCGACTTCAATTACGTCGCGCTGCGCTATTTCAACGTCGCGGGCGGCGATCCGCACGGCCGCTCCGGCCAATCGACGCCCAACGCCACCCATCTCATCAAGGTCGCGGCGCAGGCGGCGCTGGGGCTGCGCCCCAAGATGCAGGTTTTCGGCACGGATTATCCGACGCATGACGGCAGCTGCGTGCGCGACTACATCCAAGTCACCGATCTCGCCCGCGCGCACCTCGACGCGCTGCGCTACCTTCGCGAGGGCGGCAAGAGCCTCGTGTGCAATTGCGGCTATGCGAAGGGCTTCTCGGTGCTGGAAGTCATCCAGACGGTGAAGCGCGTCTCCGGCGTGGATTTCCCGGTCGAGATCGCGGGTCGACGCCCGGGCGATCCGGCCGCCATAGTGGCGGGGAATGAGCGGATCAAATCCGTGTTGCGTTGGGAGCCGAAATACGACGATCTCGAAACCATCGTGAGTCAGGCGCTGGATTGGGAGCGGGGATTGGCGACGCGCAAGGGGGCGTGAGAGCGGGGGATTTGAAACGCCCCCACCCCAACCCTCCCCCGCTTCGCGGGAGAGGGGGCCGACTCGGCGCTGCATCGAGCTTACGCGAAACGCCGGCCGCCTCCCTCTCCCGCGAAGCGTGGGAGGGTGAGGGAGGGAGGGAGGGGGCGATTCCGCTGCTTCTCGATTGGCGCAAATCCGCTACTTGAGAAACCCCAGCCCCAAAATGCCCGAGACGATGAGATAGATCGCGACGATGTAGTTCAGCAGCCGCGGCATGATCAGGATCAGCACGCCGGCGATCAGCGCGACGATGGGTTGAAGGTGGGCGATGCCGATGACCATGGGGGCCTCCCGTGCAAATGCGCGCATTCATGCCGCAGCTGAAGGGGAAATAGCGCCATCTTGCGCCGTATCCAGGGGCCGCGCCGAGTCTTTGGAACGCGGATGTTGGAGATGAAGAATTTCGGCGACACCGCCCCTCAAAAGCCGAGACAAACGAGCGCGTCGACCTCGCGGTCGACCTCTTCGACCGCGCAAGGCTCGAACACTGCATGGGCTTTCAGCAAGCCGTCGACCGCGTCGCCGCCGTCGAGCCCGAGCGCCCGCGCCAGTTCGTCCTTGTTCAAACGACCGGCGCGAAAACCGTCGACGACGAGGGCCTCGAGCGCCTGACGCTCGAGATCGGCGCCGGCCGGCCCGAGGCGCGTGGCGAGTTCGTCGGGGATGCGCACGACCAAATTCATGGCGACGATTTACCATGAGCGATCGTGGAGAGTATGATTCTCCATTCGATTCGTCTTGCTTTCGGGCGTCCTCGCAGGGTAATCTAGTCAGCATGACTAGAACCAAAGAAACTCTTCCGCCCGAACCCGCCAAGGCCAGCCGCCGCGCGCGCGACTTGCCGCCCGGCCATTGGCTGCTTCAGGACGCCAAGGCTCGCTTCAGCGAACTGGTGCGGCGCGTGCGCAGCGAGGGGCCGCAGCATGTGACCGTCCATGGCCGCGACGAAGTGGTCGTCGTCGCCGCGGAAGAATTCCGCCGCCTCAAGGGGGAGCGGAGCGGCGAAGCGCTCATCGCGGCGATGCAGGCCTCGCCCTACCGCGACATCGACCTCGAACCGAGGCGCGAACCCATGCCTGTGCGCGGGGTCGATCTGTGACGGATTGGCTGCTCGACACAAACATTCTCTCCGAACTGCGCCGCCCGAGGCCGGAGCCGAAGGTGCTCGCCTTCATCGCCGCGCATCCGCTCGACCATCTTTACGTCAGCGTCGTGACCTTCGCGGAAATCCGCTTCGGTATCGAACGCGTGGCCGACGCCAGCCGACGCGCCGAACTCGGCGACTGGCTGACGCATAAAGTGCGCCCGATGTTCGAAGACCGCGTTCTGCCCGTCACCGAAGACGTAATGTTCAAATGGCGGCTGCTGGTCGAGGCAGGCCGCACGGCGAGGCATACGTTCTCGCAACCCGAGCTCATCATCGCGGCGACGGCGCTTTGCCATGGCCTGACCATCCTCTCCCGCGATACGAGCGATTTCGAGCGCGCCGGCGCGCCGGTCCTCAATCCGTGGCGGTGACGTTTGGCGCCTGACCTCCGCAACGGAAGGGTCATTTTGAATCAATGGGTTGATTTTGTAACGAAACTCTTCATTTACCGTAACCGCCAGGTATCAATCGAATGCACTGTCATGTCTGGACGGCGCCTTCCCGTCAAGGCGATTTTCGATGCTCAGCGAATGGTTCGTGGGTGCGGTCATGTCTTCGGCCTGTCGTCGCGGAGATTGCGCCCCGCTGGCCCTGATG
>Ga0265328_10000076_pt1 | contig 51815 bp, 40 predicted proteins | sample 41624metaG_FD_202086 | JGI IMG/M metagenome (GOLD analysis project Ga0265328, IMG submission 202086) | Rhizosphere microbial communities from Carex aquatilis grown in University of Washington, Seatle, WA, United States - 4-16-24 metaG | ecosystem: Host-associated > Plants > Roots > Rhizosphere...
GGAAGGAATGCCCGTGCAGATTGCGGTATTTGCCGCCGGTCGGGTGCTCCGGATCATAGAGGGCGTGCGCCGCCTCGAAGCAGAACTCCCGATAGACTTCGAATTGGATAGTCATTTCACTCCGATAGCCTTGTGCGTCTGGTGCGAGAACCGCCACAGCGGATGCGCCAGGCAATAGTCGATCGCCGCCCTCGTATTGCGCAATACGTCCGGCCCGTCCATGGGCTGCAGCAGGAAATGGTCGAAGGAGAGCCCTTCGAACAGCTCCGGCTCGGCGCCTTTCTGCGGATAGACGAGCTTGAGCTCGTCGCCCGCCGTCTGGACCAGCGGCGCGCCCGCCTTGGGGCTGACGCAAATCCAATCGACCGCAGGCGGGACTGCGAGCGTCCCATTGGTCTCGACCGCGATCTCGAAGCCTTCGGCGTGGAGCGCGTCGAGCAGCGCGGCGTCGATTTGCAGCATGGGCTCGCCGCCGGTCAAGACGGCGAAACGCCGCTCTCGCCCCTCGCCCCACAGAAGCGCTAGATGCGCGGCGAGAGCGTGGGCGCCCGAAAATTTGCCGCCATTCTCGCCGTCGACGCCGATGAAATCCGTGTCGCAGAAGCGGCAGGTCGCCGCGGCGCGGTCGGCCTCTCGGCCGCTCCACAGATTGCAGCCGGCAAAACGGCAGAAGACGGCGGCCCGCCCGGCATGGCGGCCCTCCCCCTGCAGCGTCTTGAAGGCTTCCTTGACCGCATAGGCCATGGTTCTTGGTCCCGTGGAGCGATCGGGACTGATTAGGGCCTCGCGCGACGGGGGTCCAGCGTCCCTATGCCCGCGGGCTTCAGGCGCCGGGCTCTGGATCGGCCGGCGCCAACAGCGAGTCGATGTCGCGGGCGCCGTGAATAATATGAACGACATACAGGTGGCTGCGTGGACCGTCCTCATCGGCATAGCGCAGAAAGATCACATAATTGCCGAAAGGGAGACTGCGGTAGCCGCAGCCGAGCTCCGGCCGCGGCCGGCCGAGCAGGCCCGGCAGGGACGCGAGCTTCTCGCAATAGGCGTCCAGCCGATCGACGAAATTTTCCGCGACGGCGCGACTGCCGCTTTCGCGGGAGATATGGGCGGCGATGTCCGCCAAAGCGCGGCGAGCCGCAGCGCGGTAGACGAGACGTGTCACCTCAGTGGTCGGATGTCCGGTCCTCGCCCGCGAGACGATCGCGCACGAAGCGTTTCATCTCGCCCGACTCGAAGGCTCCGCCCTCCGCTTCTGCCGCCGTCAATTCGGCGCGCAGCTCGGACAATTTGACGCGATCGACGGCGTAGCGGATCGCCTCCTCCGCATTCGCGAAGCGGCCGGCCGCCAGCCCGGCCTCTACCCATTGAGCGGCGTCGGGCGTCAGTTCGACCTTCATGGGCGGCTCCGGATCATGGCGAGAAGCTATCATAGGCGGCGCGCGCTGTCGCCGCCGACCCCGCTCACCCGTTCTTCGGCCGTGCGTAGCGGTCGAGCTCCTGCTCGGGCGGGCGGGGGCGTGGGTCGAGGCTGCGGATATAGGCGACGATATCGTCGATCTCGCGCCGCGACAGATGCATGTCCGGCATTTTCGGATGCGGATCGACGAGGAAATTGGCCAGCGCCTTGGCGTCGGCGCGGCGCTGGGCGACGTCGGCGAAGGAGGGCGCGTCCGCCAAAGCGGATTTCTGGGCGCTCGTCACCACATGGCAGGCCGCGCACCAGCGCTCGGCGATGCGCTTGCCATGGGCGGCGTCGCCCGCGACGGCCGGCGCGCAAAAACCCGCGAGCACGGCCAGCGACAGAAAGAGGCGGCGCGGAAGATTCATGCGAGGCTCCTCGTCGGCTTTTTGCGAGAGCGGCCGCGGAACGCGCCGCCCGACTCGCAGGAGAGACATGAGACCATGAATCCGCGCCGCCGAGAATCGCGGGTCGTGCCGAGGGGGCGCGACCAGACAGCGCAGGCGCGGGCGGCGCTCAGGCCGCCTCCGCCTCCGTCGTCGCCTTCTCGGCCGGACGCAGCGTCACCCGGGCGACGAGCCCGTGCGGGTCGCGGTCGAGCAGCCGCAGCGAGCCGCCCGCCTCCTCGACGAGGGCGCGCACGATGGAGAGACCGAGGCCGAAGCCGCCATGCTCGTTGAGGTTGCGCCCCGGCTGGCCGCGCACGAAGGGCTCGACGACCTGCGCCTTCTCCGCGTCCGGAATGCCCGGGCCATCGTCGGCGACATCGATCTGGACGCCGTCGTCGATGGTTCGCGCCACCGAGATGACGACGCGGCGCCCATGGGCGACGGCGTTCTCGACGAGATTGGCAAAGACGCGCTGCAGATCGGTGAGCGAGCCATTCACCATCCGCCGCCCGTCGCCCTCATAGGCGACGTCATGGCCGAGATCGGCGAATTGATCGGCGACCGTCTGCAGCACGCTGTCGAGATCGACGATCTCCTGCGTGTGGCGATAGCGCTCCTCGCGCAGGAAGAGCAGATTCTTGTAGAGCATCGAATCCATGAGATCGACGTCATGCAGCATTTTGGCGCGCAAGGGCTCGTCGTCGATGAATTCGGCGCGCAGCCGCATGCGCGTGATGATGGTGCGCAGATCATGGCTGATCGCCGCCAGCACGCGCGAGCGCGCCGCGATCATCGAATAGATGCGCGCCTGCATTCGGTTGAGCGAGCGCGTCAGATCGCGCACCTCCTGCGGCCCTTTCTCGACCAGCAGCTCGCGCTCGCCGGAATCGCTCGGGAATTTCTCGGCTTGGCGCGCGAGCTCGACGAGCGGCGCGACGACAGCGCTCGAGGTCCAGAAGGTCAGTATGGCGGCGCAGATCAGGAAGAACAGCGCCGAGGCGAGCCAGATTCCCGTCAAGGGCGGCAGGTCGGGGGGCGGCGCCGAGCCGTTCTGCGGCGGGGGCGGCGAGCCCGGCTGCGCGCCGGGGAAGTCGCCGCCCGGCGGCGGTCCGCGCGGGCCGCCATCGCCGAAGCTGTCCCATCGCTCCCGCGGCGGTGGAGGGGTGAGCGTCAGATAGCCGCCCTTGCGCAGCGCGATGGCGACGGAATGGCCGTCGGGCGCGGTCGCGAAGACCTCCGCGCCCGGCCACAGACGCGCGCGTAGTGCGCCCGGCGGCGGCTCGCCGCGTGCCGTCTGCGCGGCGGCGGGGGGGCGTTCCGCGGCGAGCTCCGGCCGCGTTCCGCGCGACGGCTCGCCGAGCGCGGCGAGGAGCTGCTCGCGCTCGCCCGAGGATGCGAGATCGAAGGCCCAGGCGAGGGCCGCCGCCGTCTCGACCGACGCGCCGTGAGGCCGTGGCGCGCGTTCCTCGCGAAACACGCGTTCTTCGCGGAACGCGCGCTCATAGTGGAAAAAATGCACCGCGATGGTCACGCAGACGTGGAACAGCACGATGGAGGCGAGCACCAGAATGGCGATCTGCCCACCCAGATGATCGGGCCGCAGCCCGCGCCAAAAACGTCTCACGCGCGCACCACCTGCGGCGTGAACAAATAGCCCTCGGAGCGAATGGTCTGGATGTAGCGCGGGTTCTTCGGGTCGCCCTCCATCTTCTGGCGCAGCCGGCTGATGAGCACGTCTATGCTGCGCTGGAAGGGGCCGGCGGTCGGGCCATGCGTCAGATCGATGAGCTGGTCGCGCGTCAGCACGCGGTTGGGTCTTTCGCACAGCGCGTAGAGCAGATCGAATTCGGCGCTGGTCAGCGCCACTTTGGTGCCCGCCGGCGTCGTCACCTGATGCGCCATTATGTCGACGCGCCATCCCTCGAAGAGATAGTAGCGCGAGCTGGCTTCGTCCCGGCTGGTGAAAGCGGCGCGCGCGCGGCGCAGCACGGAGCGGATACGGGCGAGCAATTCGCGCGGATTGAAGGGTTTCACCAGATAATCGTCGGCGCCCATCTCGAGCCCGAGAATGCGGTCGACGTCCTCGCCCTGCGCGGTGACGATGACGATCGGCAGATTGCGGTCGGCGCGCAGCCGGCGGCAGATGGACAGGCCGTTCTCGCCCGGCAGATTGAGATCGAGGATCACGAGGTCGAACTCGCGCCGCGCGAGCGCCGTGTCCATCGCGCCGCCGTCGGCGACGACGGCGACGTCGATCTGATGGGTCTGGAGATAGCGAGAGATCAATTCGCCGATTTCGGCGTCGTCCTCGACCAGGAGGATCGCATCTGTCTTCGTCACGTCGAACGCACCCGCGGGGCTTCGCGCGGCGGCGTTCCGCCGCGTCGGTTCGAGACCTATCGCGAGAATGTGTCTCGATCGTTTCCAGGTCGAGAATAGGGCGGACGCGAGCAAGGCGTTTTTTCGCCATTTTTGAGACGCTGCGCGCTCTCCGTTCCGACAAAGGCGCGAAGAAGCGGAAAAACTGCGGAAAAGCTCGCGCATGACAGTGGGGATCGCGCCGAGCCCATGCCGCGTGTTTCGCATGGAGGCCCGGCGAGCGTCGAGTCGGGAGAGAACGAATGGATCAGGCGTCTCGCATCGCCGCTTATCTGGCGACGGAAGCTCTCGCGGACGATCGCGACCGCGAGACCCATGAACTCGATCCCGTGAGCCGCTTCCTCTATTTCAGAGCGAAGGAGTTCTATTGGACGCTCACGCGGCTCGCGGGGCTCGCGCATCTTCACGACGGCTCGCGTCGGCGCCGCGCGCGACGACACGCCTCGCCGAAGACGCCGCTCGCCGAATTCGTCTCGCCGACGACACGGCCGCGCGTGCTCGTCGATATGACGGCGACGCATCGCTATGGCCTCGGGACGGGCATACAGCGCGTCGTGCGGGAGGTCGCGCGTTGGGCGGTCGCGAGCGGCGCGGGCCTCCCCGTCGTCATAGAGGACGGACGGCTCGTCTCCTATTACAGCCACGATTTTCTGCCGCCGACGGTGGTGATCACGCCGGGCGACAAATTTCTGATGCTCGACGCGAGCTTTCACGACACCGACGAATATCTGCCGATCATGCGCCGTATCTCGGCCAAGGGCGGACAGAACGTGCTCGGCCTGCACGACCTCATTCCGCTGCTCTATCCGAGCGCGATCAGCCCCGGCTTCTATTTGGATTTTCGGCGCTGGTTCGACACGATGGTTCCGAGCTGCGACGCGATCGTCTGCGTATCGCAGAGCACAGCGCAATCGCTCGTCGACTATTTGGACGCCCATTCCTATCCGGCGGATGCGTTGCGGCGCGTCGGCTGGTGGCGGCTCGGCGCGGATTTCGCGGCGGCGGAGATCGCGCCGAGCCGCAAGGCCGTCGCGATCGCGGCGAGCCGCGCGCCTTTCTTTCTGAGCGTCGGCACGCTGGAGCCGCGCAAAGGCTATGGAAGCGCGCTCGACGCTTTCGAGCGGCTGTGGCGGTCCGGAGTGGATGCGCGCTATGTCGTCATCGGCCACGCGGGCTGGCAGGGGCGGCTGCTCGCGCGCCGCATTCACGACCATGAGGAATATGGCCAACGCCTGTTCTGGCTCGATGCCGCCGACGACTCCTCGCTGCGCCATCTCTACGCGCACGCCTGCGGGCTGGTCTCGGCCTCGATCGCGGAAGGCTTCGGCCTGCCGCTGGCGGAGGCCGCTTTTCATGGGCTTCCCGTCATCGTCAGCGACATACCAGCCTATCGCGAGATCGCCGATGAAGGCGCGACCTTTTTCCCGCCGCTCGACGTCGCCGCTCTCTCCATGCGGCTTCGCGAGGCGCTGATGCGGGGCTGGACCACGCCCCTTCGCCAGCCGCGGATCGCGACCTGGCGCGAGTCGACGCAGGCGCTGATGCATATGATCCGCGCGGACGCCTATCAATGGCGCTTCGAGAGCGGGAGAGCCGTCGAAGCGCCGATTTGCGTCGCAGCCGGCGGCGGCCCATAGTCCTCGCGAGAGCGGGCGACGAGGCGAGGGCGGGTTTGCCGGAGGCGAGCGAGGGGCTGACCCGCGACGAAGACGAGGGCCTCGGCGACGCGGCGCGCCGGCTGAAGGCGATCGTCGTCGGCTCGCTCGGCAATCTGGTCGAATGGTACGATTTCTACGTCTATTCGGCCTTCTCGCTCTATTTCGCCAATTCCTTCTTCCCCGGCGACGATCCGGTCGCGCAAATGCTGTCGAGCGCCGGCGTTTTCGCGCTCGGCTTCTTCATGCGGCCGATCGGCGGCGCTCTGTTCGGGGAGATCGGCGACCGTTTCGGGCGCCGGCGCGCGCTGACGCTCTCCGTGCTGTTGATGTGTCTCGGCTCGCTCATCGTCGCCGCCACGCCGAGCTATGCGACGATCGGCGAGGCGGCGCCCGCTCTGCTCTTGTTCGCGCGGCTGCTGCAGGGCCTCAGCCTCGGCGGCGAATATGGCTCGTCGGCGACCTATCTGTGCGAGATGGCCGCTTCGCGGCGCCGTGGATTCTATTCGAGCTTTCAATATGTCACGCTCATCGGCGGCCAGCTGACGGCGCTCGTCGTGCTGCTCGTGTTACAAAATCTCGTCTTCACGCCGGAGGAGTTGCGCGCATATGGCTGGCGCATTCCTTTCGCGATCGGCGCGGGGCTGGCGCTGTTCGCGCTGGTCATGCGGCGCGATCTCGCGGAGACGCAGGCTTTTACGGCCGAGGCTTCGAGGCGGCGGCGCAGCTCTCTGCGCGCGCTCCTATCCTATCCGCGCGAGGCGGCGACGGTCGTCGGGCTGACCATGGGCGGCACGCTCGCCTTCTATGTCTACACCACCTATATTCAGAAATTCCTGAAGCTCTCCGCCGGGCTGAGCGACGCGCAGACGACATGGATCAGCGCCGGCTCGCTGCTCTTCGCAATGGCGTTGCAGCCGGCCTATGGCGCGCTGTCGGATCGCATCGGCCGGCGTCCGCTGCTCATCGCCTTCGGCGTGCTCGGAACTCTGTTCACCGTCCCGCTGATGACGGCGATCCAGACGGCGCGCGATCCGTGGACGGCCTTCGCCCTCGTTCTCGCGGGCTGGCTCGTCGTCGGCGCCTATACGTCGATCAACGCTCTGGTGAAGGCGGAGCTGTTTCCCGCCTCGGTGCGGGTGACGGGCGTCGCCGTGCCTTACGCGATCGCGGTCTCGCTGTTCGGCGGCACGGCGGAATATGTCGCGCTCTGGTTCAAGCGCGAGGGCCATGAGAGCTGGTTCTATTATTACGTCAGCGCGGCGATCTTCTGCTCGCTCATCGTCTATGCGCTGATGCCGGACACGCGCTCCGCCTCGCGAATAGACGCGGAGCGCGCAGGCCGGCCCGGCTGACGGCGCGCGTCAGGCGGCGGCGCCGCCGGCGAGGCGGGGCGCGAAGGGCGAAGCGGCCGCGGGGACGGCGAGGCCCGCCGCCTCACGAATGGCCTGCACCGGCGTGCGCGAGAAGGATTCGACGCAGAGCGCGATCTTCGATGTCGAGGCGCCGTCGAGCAGAGTGGTGAGGCCGGCGTGATCGAGCGGCTCCTCGTCCCAATAGGCGACGGCGAGACTCTGCGGCGCAATCTCATGCACCGCCATATGGCGCGGCGAATGGCGCACGAACTGGCCGTAGAGCAGATATTCCGAAAAGGCGCGCGTGCGGCACAGCGCCAGGAACCAGTCGACTCCAGTCGCATCCTCGATCGCCCTGGTCATGGCGCGCACGGCGTCCTTGTCCCAGACGATGAGATTGCCGATGTAATCGTCGGCCGGGAAGGTGCTGGGCGGCAGGCCGAGCAGCTTGTCGCCATTGGCGATCCATTTGGCGTGCAATGGCGCATCGGCGGCGATCGCCCCGCGCGCGACATAGAGCGGCGAGCGCGCGCCGCCCGCATAGGCGCCGATATCGAAGCGGCGGATGATCACATTGTCCGAATCGACGATGCAGAAGCGCTGCTCCGGCAATTGCAGCACGGCGGCGATTTTCAGCATCTGCTGAATGTGCCAGCCATGCACGGGCCGCGAGCGGAACGACCACCAGACGCGCCGTCCGTTGCGCAGCAGGATGCGCGGCGCCGGTCGCAGCCAGCGCGGCAGGAAGCGCGAGCAGGGCAGGATCACGCGGCGCGGGCCGGCGAATTCCGCGAATAGCTCCATATCGTCGTCATTGACGATGACATAGTGCCGCTCATAGCCGGTGAGGCGCCGGTCGACGCTCTCGCAGAGCAGCGCGAAGCGCTCGCGGTCGGCGCGATGGGTGGGCGTGATGAGCGCGATCGGTCGTTCCATAGGGTTCCCCGAGGACGTTGGAGCAGGCCGCCGCCGTGCCAGAATGGGACAGATTCCCGGTTGCTCTTTCCAGGTCGCAAAGCCGGGGCCGTTCAGCCGCGAATCTTGAATTCGGCGAGAAAGCGAATCCCGAAAAGGGCGAAGAGCAGTCCGATCCAGCCCGGATTGGCGCGATCGAACAAAAAGCTCTCGAGCGAGTTGAGATAGAGGCTGAACATCCAAATCTGCAGGAAAAGCAATGAGACCGCCGGCTCGTCGCCGCGCGCGCAGACGCGCCGAAAATCGCGCGCCGGCTGCACGATCAGCGCCGCGAAGGTAAAAGCCAGCCCCGGCAGGCCCATGGCCAGCACAGTGTCGAGATAGCCATTATGCGCATGGGCGGCGTTGCCGGCCCAGATCGTCGTGTCCTCGCCGCCGAAGCGCAGCGCCGCCGTGTTCCAGAATGCGCCGAGGCCATGTCCGAAGATCGGCGTCTCGCCGGCTTTCGGAATAGCGAAAGTCCAAATGTCGGTGCGGCCGGTGAAGGAGGCGTCGAGCGGCAGAGCGGAGGCGATCGCCCCGAGCTGCGGAAACAGGATCGAGCCTATGCCGAAGAAATTCAGCAGCGCCAGCGGCGAGAAGACGATGATCGACCACAGCACGACATTGCGCGTGCGCTCGGCGAGAAAGGAGAGACTGATCGTCGTCAGACAAATGGCGGTCGAGCTCTTGCCGCCCGAGCAGAGCACGAAGACCAGCGAAAGGACGAAAATGGCCCATCCCTCGACGGTCCGGCCGGCGCGCAGCACGAAAATGCCGATGAAGGTCAGCATGGAGAAGACGGCGCTGGCGACATTCTTATGGCCGAACACGCCGCGCCAATCGCCGGCGAGCTGCGGCTCGCCGATGTCGGTCGCCTGATGGATCGTGTAATGCGGCAGGAAGACGAGGCCGAAATAAGAGAGGCCGACGATGACGAGCGCGACGACGCCGAGCAGCCTGGCGAGATCGTCGCGGCCGCGCGGCAGCAGGAAGAGCGAGAGGCAGCAGGTTCCGACGCAGGCGAACATCACCACGCGCTTCAGCGAGTTGGAGATTTCCTGCGAGGTGACCAGAGTCACGCCGATCCAGGCGGCGAGCGCCAGATTCGTGGGGGTGGCGAGGCAGGCGAGCGCCTGCCGGTCAGTCCGCCAGACATAGAAGAAGGACGCCGCGGCCATCAGGCCGAAGGCGGCGTAGAGCTGAAAGTCGCGGCCCTCCGCGAGCTCGAGCGTCTCCGGCGAAGCGAGATCGGCGAAGGGCGAAAACGTGATCCAGCCGACGAGCAATATGGCGCAGAATACGAGGCCGCGCCCGTCGAACTCGTCCAGCCCCCCGGCGGACGACGCATCCGCATCCGTCATGAGGAATAGCGATAGGGTTGCGGCATCAGCCCGATCGAGGCGAGCAGCCGGCCGACGGCTATGCCGATCGGATGGGTGGCGGCGAGCGGATGCTTGGATTCTCTCAGCATACGCCATGCGCGCTGCAGCGAGACGGGCGCCAGAGCGACATTCTTGGCGAGGAGCACGAGGCGCTCGCGAAGGCTGCGCGCGGCGAGGCGGTCGATGCTGTAATTGATCGCGCCGGTGGCGAGGCTGCGGCGCAGCACCCAGCCGAGCGCGAGCCGGCCGGGCGTCACCTGCTCATAGATCTGCGCCTCCTGGCGCCAGAAGAAGCTGAAGCCGGCGCGACGGCAGCGCGTGAAGAATTCCGTGTCGCCGCCGCCGAGAAAATTGAAGCTCGGATCGAGCGAAGGCACGGCGAGCCCGTCGAACACACGGCGCGACAGCAGGCAATTGCCGGTGCCGTAGATCATCGGCACCGGGCCGGTCTCGCCGAAGGCGGGCCAGAACACCGGATGGTCGCGATAGGCGGCGCGCGCCTCCTCCGGGAAGATCGGCGTCACCGGGCCGCCGACGATGTCCGCGCCCTGGCGCGCGCAGGCGACCATCTCGTCGAGCCATTGCGGCTCGGCGTGCTCGTCGTCGTCGATCATCAGGAAATAATCGGCCGCGGGATAGCGCTCACGCGCCAGACGAAAGGCCGCGTTGATCGCATGGACATTGCCCTGGCGCGGCTCCACCGTCGCCACGCCGGAGAGACGTCCGTCGCGGAAGAAGGACTGCGCCACTTCGAGGCCGACCGGCGCGGCGGCGTCATTGTCCACGACGACGACGGCGAAGGCGACTTTCGTCGCCTGCGCCTCGATCGAGGCCAGCGTCGTCGCGAGCATCTCGGGACGGCGGAAGGTCGGAATGCAGACGACCGCTTCGACGCGAGGCGCGTCGACGACCGGCGCCGCGGCGGGTTCGGGGAGAAGTCGCAAAGGTTTCATTCCGTTTTCGTCATGAGGGGGAAGGCGCCGAGCGCCGCCATGGTCAGAGCGCCGGCGAGCGCTCCGGGATTGTCGTTGCCGGGCTTCGCCTCGGCCGCCTCGAGAAAAAAAGTCATTTTCTCCAGCAGCGCCTCGCGCGAGCGCGCCGAGGAGAGCGCGTGATCGGCGCCGTCGATGACGTCGATCGCGACATTGGGCAGGTTCCGCAGATAGCGGGCGTCCGGGCCGAAGCAGACGTCGAGCACCTCGCGGCCGACGTCATGGTCGCCGTGCAGCACGAGGACGCGGACGCCGCGCGCCGCCAATTTCGAGAAATTGGCCCGCGCTTCGCGCGCCTTGCCATGCGCGACGCCGAGGCGTTGCGCGAGCGCGCCGGCGAAAGCCGAAGCCTTGCGGCGAAGCAGCGCCGAAGCGATGTCGAGGAGCTTGCCGACCGACACTTCGCCGGTGACGACGCGCGCCCATGCGCGGGCGCTCATCGCCTTGGAGACATAAGTGGAGGTCGCGGCGAAGCCCATTTCGAGCAGCTTCTCGCGGTCCTCGCCGTCGATGCGGCCGAAGACCTGGAGATTGGCGAGCGCCAGAGCCTTCACGCGCTCGTCGGCGAGGGCGGCGTAGAGCGCGAGCGCCGCGCCGCTGCACACGCCATAGATCGTCACCTCTTCGAGCCCGCGCATCTCGAGGAAATCCAGCGCCGCCGAGACGTCCGCGGCGCGCTCCATCCGATAGAGAGCGGCGCGCGGGCCGCCGTCGACGACCGCGGAATCGCCGATGCCGAGGCTGTCCATGCGCAGCGAGGCGATCCCATGACGCGCCAGCGAGCGGGCGAAATCGACGGAGGAGCGGCCGCAGCCTATGTGGTGATTGGCGCCGGTGTCGAGCATCAGCACGGTCGCCTTGGGCTTGCCGCGCGGAAGGCAAAGCACGCCGGCGAGGTTGCGGCGCTCGCCGAACAGAGCCGCGCGCTCGATGAAATGCTCCGTGGCGAGCGCGCCCTGCGGCGGCCGCGACGTCAGCGCGCGCCCCGCGCCTTCGCTGGCGAAGGCGACGACGGCGTCGAGATCGGCGAGCGGCGGCGGCGGCGGTATGGGCGCCGGCGTCAGCGCGCGATAGTCGAGAAGCTCGCGCGTTTCGACGCGCGCCCCGAGCGATTCGAGCCGTTGCAGGAACTCCGGCGCCGGCTTTGCCGCGGGATCGTGCAGCAACAGCACGCGCTCGGCGGGCGAGGCCGGAAGGCGCGTCAGATCGATGCGCTTGATGGCGGCGGCCATCGACTGGGTGATCGTAAATCCTTCGAGATGGATGTCGTCGCCGGCGGTCGCGGCGGCGCCGCTCGCCTCCGCTCCGCTCGCCGCGAGCACGCGCGCCATCATCTTGAGCTCGCGCAGATAGGTGGTGCCTTTCACCACCGGCGCGATCTGGACGAGACGCTCGACGCCGCCGACCTCGGCCGCCAGCGCCGCGCCGAGACGCAGGCCGACGAGCGTCACCTCGCGCACGCCGATCGCCTCGCGCATCCAGCGGACGGCCATGCGGATCTGGTCGCGCCAAGCGTCGATGAGCGCCGGATCGGCGGGATCGCCGAGCGAATCGCCTTCGCCCGGATAGTCGAAGCGCAGCGTGGGCAGGCCGGCGGCGGCCAGACGATCGGCGAGGACGCGCCAGGACTGATGCGCGCAGAGTCCTTCATAGCCGATGGAGGCGCACATCACGACGCCGCGGTCGCCGTCGGCGTGATGAAGCCAGCCGAAGCTCTCGCCGATCTCGACCGGGATGGAATTCATTTCTTCAACTCGCTCACGCTCACGCATAATGACACCATGCTCAGTTTAAGGTTTTGTTCCGGGAGCTGCGATCTATTCCTCGGCTCAGGCTTTCTATTCGGTTCAAATCGGCGCAGAAAACGGCCGTCTGTCCGAATGAAGAAGAATCCGTGCCAGCGCGCGTCGCGGAGGGCTGGCACGATTCTTCGAGATTTTTCCGCGCCGGTCGCTCGTGCGTCCCCGAATGGCACAGCGGCTCCCCGCAATTCTGAAGGACAGCAGCGCCCATGCTCGCCAGGCAGACCGTCGTCTATTTCGCGGCCAATGTGTTCTCCGCAATCTTCGGTCTCATCAACACAATTGTCTTTACGCGCGTCTTCGCCGTCGCGGCCTATGGCGATTATCTGCTCGGCTTCGCTTTCGCCACTCTGCTCGCCACCTTCCTCGCGAGCGCGCTGAAGCTCGCGATTTTGCGCGAGCAGGCGAAGGGCGAGGGCGACGATATTCGTGGCGTGATCCTCGCCGCCATGGCGCTGCTCGCGCCGGCTGCGCCCTTGTTCTTCATGGCGGCGCGGCTGACGGGGCTGTCGTCGCCCGTGGCTGCGGCGGCGGTGCTGCTGGCCTTCGCCATCACGCTCTATGAGACGAGCCAGGAATCCTTGCGCGCGGCGCAGAGGCCCGTCGATTATTTGCGCGGCACGGTCTATCGCGCGCTTTTCGTCTCGGCGCTCGGCGTCGCCGTGGCTCTCGCTTCGGCGAGCGGCGCGGCGCTGCTCGCCTCCTCGTCGGCGGCGCTGGTCGCGGCGACTGCGCTGTTTTGGCGCGCCGCCTGGGGCGACGCCAAGCCGAAGCTGGACCGCGCGCGTCTCCTCGACATCGCCAAGGCCGGGCTGCCTTTCACCTTCTCGATGTCGCTGATGGCGCTGGCGACGGTCGCCGACCGTTTCCTGCTCGCCGAGCTCGCGGGCGTCGCCGACGCCGGGCGCTATGGCGCGAGCCTCGATCTCGTGCGGCAAGCGCTGATCATTCCGGCGATCAGCGTCTCCACCGCCTTCGTGCCCATGGCCGTGCGGCTCTTCGCCGAGCGCGGCGAGGCGGACACGCGCCGCCATCTCGCAAAATCGGTGGAACTGCTTCTCGCCGTAGCGCTGCCGGCCTGCGTCGGCTTCGCTCTGGTCTCGCCGCAGATCGCCGATCTCGTGCTCGGTCCGGAGTTTCGCGAGACGGGGCGCTGGGCGATGCCCGTTCTGGCGATGGCGGTGGTGTTCCAAATTCTGACGCAGCAATATCTGCACACGAGCTTTCTGCTCTCCAACCGCAATCGTTTCTATCTGGTGAACACGGGCTCGATCCTCGTCTTCAACCTCATCGTCTCGGCTCTGCTGATCTACCGCTTCGGCCTCGCCGGCGCGGTGTGGGGCCGGCTGGCGGCGGAAATCTTCGGCTGCGCCCAGGCCTATGCGCTGAGCCGCGTGGCTTTCGCCATGCCGTTGCCGCTCGGTCGCCTCGCGCTCGTCGGCGCGGCGACGGCGGCCATGGCGTTCGCGGTTCACGGCCTTTCCGCGGACGCCGCGACGCTGCCGCCGGCGCTCGCGCTCGTTCTCTTGGTCGGCGCCGGCGTCGCCGTCTATGCGCCCATCGCTCTGGCGCTCGATCTCGCCGAGCTGCGTGGGCTCTTCGGCGGCCTCGTGCGGCGGCGGGGCGCGCGCGCCTGCCAGAGCCCGATCGCGTAACCTCGCCTGCCCTAAAACACGAAATTGGCGAACAGCCGCACATTGGCGCCCGGCATCGGAACCTCGTCCTTCTTGTAAGAAACGCTGTTGCGTATGTCGGCGTTCAGCAGATTGTCGCCGACGATTCCGACGCTCACTTCACGCGCCGGGAATTCGCCCTTTGGAAGCGCGATTTTATAGCTGATCTCGGCCTTCAGCAGATTATAGCCCTTGGTCCGCGTCTCGGCGATGGAGGCGATATTGTTCTGCGCGAAGGCGTGCAGCAGATTGACGCGCGCCAGCCAATTGGCGTCGCGCCAGACGAGGCCGCCGCCGAGGCGCACCGGCGGAATGCGCGGCACATTGGTCCCGTCTGCGAAAGTCGCGCGCACGACATCGATCTGATTCTCGATTCCGAGCAGTCCGTTCGCCAGGGGGACGACGTCCCATTGGCTCTGGAACTCGCCGCCGCGGAAGGTCGCGTCGCGCTGCGAATAGAGCGCCTGATTGAGTGCGCCGCCCGCGCCCGCAGGCGAGCAGCTGTCGAAATCATCCGCGCAGGTCTCGCCGGAGAGGCGGCGATAGATGAAGCCGTCGAAATGCGTGTAGAAAAACGTCGCCTCGAAGCGGAATGGCCCTTTGGCGCGGCGCAGACCGACCTCGACCGTATTCGCCGCCTCGATTCCGAGCAGCGGATTGCCGATGTCGAAGGTTCCCGTCGCGTCATGGACACCGTGGGAGAACAGCTCGGAGCCACGCGGCGCGCGCTCGACATGCTGCGCCGTCAGGCTCGCGACCGTGTCGAAAGGCGCGTCCTGCAATAGACCGACGGCGATGCTTTTGGGCGTGAAATTGCGGTCATATTTGAAGGAGATCGTCGGATCGAGGAAGAGGTCGGGCGTCTGCCCCGTGGCCTCCACGTTTTCGATGCGGCCGGCGACCTGCAAGCGCAGCGAATCTGTCAGCTTGAACTCGTTGAACAGATAGAAGGCGATTGCGCGCGACTCATTGGGGTCGAACAAATTGCCGCCGGCGCCGGGCGCCGAGAGGCGCTGATGCGATCCCTGCACGCCGAGCGCCGTGGTCAGCGAAGCGAAGCGCAGATCGAAAGGTGCGAGCTGGACCTCGAGGCGGCCCTCTTGCTCCTGATTGGTGAAGGTCTGCTGGATTCCATCGAACCCGCCTCCGATGCCGACCTCGTGATGCTTGTAGTCCGATGCGCCGGCCCAGAGGCGAATCGCGTCGATGAAGGAGGCGAGCGGGCGATATTCCCCCTTGGCGGTCACTTTCGTCTGGCGCAATTCGATGCGCGTGCGGCTCTCCGTCGAATCCATGCCGGGGATGCGATAAGTGCTGTCGAATTGCGTGACCGAGGCGCCGAAGAAACCACGATCGAAAATGTAGGAGCCGCCGGCCGACCAGCCGCCCGAGCGCATATAGGAATTGGGCTGCCGTCCGAAGACCAGCGGCGCCGGATCGGTCGGCGCGAGATAGGGGTAGGAGGGGATGGCGTAATTGCTCGTGCGGCGGCCATGCGCGTCGGCGTGCAGCGCGAAATTGCCCTGGCCGACATCGACGAGCGCCGCCTGCTCCAGCCCGGCGTCGACGGTGGAGACGGCGCTGCGCGTCTCCAGCCGCGTGCAGGGGCCGGGAGACTGCTCGTCGCCGCGGCAGGGGAGTGCCTCTGGGATGCGATTATTGGTGGCGTTGACGACGCCGCCGATCGCCTGCGAGCCCCAGCGCAGTGTGGCCGGGCCGCGCACGACCTCCACGCGGCCGACGCCGAGCGGATCGAGCGGGACGCCGTGATCCTCGCCGAGCTCGGAGACGCCGCTCGAGCCGACGCCATTCTCCTGTATGCGCACGCGATGGGCGTCGAGACCGCGCACGATCGGCCGGCTGGCGGCGCCCGGAACGAAGCTCGAGCCGGTGATCCCGGGCTTGGAGAATAAGAGATCGCCGAGCGTCGCGCCGCCCGAGCGGCGAATCTCGTCGGAATCGACGACCGTCACAGTGGCGAATTGATCGGCGACTATCGGGAGAGCGCCGCGCGTCTCGGGCGCGGTGGGCGATTGCGCCGCCGCGGGCGGGCGCCGCTGGATGGGGCTCGTCGCCGCGATTTCGATGTCGGGCAGCGCCTCCTGCGCCAGCGCCGAGCCGGGGCCGAGCGCAGCCAAGAGAATTCCGCCCGAAAGCGCGAAGCGGACAGAAGGATTTTCCATGGATCTCGCCCCCGAGAGCATATGTTATAACATAACATCGATAATGCGCCGGAGGCTCGGCCGCTGTCAATCTGCTGTGGCCGCCGCGCCCGGCCGAGCGGCTTTCAGCCGCAGCAAGGAAGCGACGAGCGCGTCGACGTCTGCGCGCGTATTATAGAATGCGAGCGACGGCCGCACCGTCGCCTCGAGGCCAAAACGACGAAGGATCGGCTGCGCGCAGTGATGTCCGGCGCGCACGGCGACCCCGTCGCGATCGAGAGCCTTTCCGACATCTTCGGCGCGATATCCGTCCAGCACGAAGGACAGGACGCTGGCCTTCTCCGCCGCCGTTCCGATGAATGTCAGCCCGGGAATCGTGCGCATTTGGTCCGTGGCGTAGGTCAGAAGCTCGTGCTCGTAGCGTTCGATGAGCGCCATGCCGATCGCTTCGACATAATCGATCGCGGCGCCGAGGCCGACTGCATCGGCCAGCGAGCCGGTGCCCGCTTCGAAGCGGTCGGGAGGGCCTTGGTAGATCGTTCTCTCGAAGGTCACATCGGCGATCATATTGCCGCCGCCCTGCCAGGGCGGCATGTGTTCGAGAACGTCCCGCTTTCCATAGAGGACACCGATTCCTGTCGGACCGAACAGCTTGTGGCCGGAGAAGACATAGAAGTCGCAGTCGATCTCCTGCACGTCGACAGCCATGTGCGGAACTGCTTGCGCGCCGTCGACGAGCACTCTCGCGCCGTGCCGATGCGCCATCGCCGTCATCTCGCGTGCGGGCGTGATCGTTCCGAGAGCGTTCGAGACCTGCGAGACGGAAACGATTCGCGTGCGCGGGCCGAGTAGCCTTTCATATTGGTCGAGGATGATCTGTCCGCGATCGTCGACCGGCGCGACACGCAGCTTCGCGCCTTTCTCGGCGCAGAGCTGCTGCCAGGGTACGATATTGGCATGATGCTCGAGCCAAGTGATGACGATCTCGTCGCCCTCTCGCACATTGCGGCGACCCCATGATTGCGCGACGAGATTGATCGCCTCCGTGGCGCCGCGAACGAAGATCACATCTTCGACCGACGGCGCGTTCAGAAAGCGCCGCACCTTTTCACGCGCTCCTTCGTAGGCGTCGGTCGCGCGCGCGGCGAGCGCATGCGCGCCGCGATGAATATTGGAGTTCTCATATTCATAGAAATGCGCCAGCCGATCGATGACCGGCCGAGGCTTCTGCGTCGTCGCGGCATTGTCCAGCCAAACGAGAGGTCTGCCATGCACTTGTTGCTGCAGAATCGGAAAATCGCGCTTGATCGCCTCCGGGTCGAAAGGATGGGCCGCGGGAGCGCGATCCGGCGAAAGCCGCGGTTCGAAGACCGGCTGCTCGCCTTTGTCCGCCGAGATCCCCGGCGTGGCCCAGAGAGCGTCGACGCCGGCGCGCTCGAGGAAATAATAGGCGTCGTCGGCGGTCGGGCCGGCGTGGAAGGAGCCCGGAATGTGCTGCAATCCGGAAGGGGATTGCGCTGGCGAGATGGGCGTTGCCGTTGCATCGGCGTCGGATAGACGGCGCGGATCGGCCGCCGACCGAGTCGACGTTCGGGTAGCTTCCAGCGCCACATCGGATTGCGGATAGGACGCATGGGCGTCAGTCGCGGGGATATCCGCGAACGAAGCGCCTGACGATCCGAAGGGCGCCGACGCTGCATCTTCGCCCAGAAGATTCGCTGACGTCGTCCTCTCGCCCGGAATGGCGCCAGGGATTGTCCCGAGCGAGTGCGTTGTGGCGTGAGTCGGCGGGACGAGTTCGGTGATGTCGCCGGAAAATTGTCGAACGCCGATGGAATCGGGTTCGAAAGCGCCGGCCGAGGCGCCCGGCTGCGGCGCGTCCGGGAGACCGGGAAAAATCGCCGAAGGTTCGAAACGAACAGGGGCCGGAGCAATCGCGATGTTCGGCGTTGGAACGACCGACGGTATGGTGGTGGGCGGCAAATCGGGCGGCCCGTAGGGCGGACGCGCAGGGACGAAAGGCGCAATCGTCGTCACCACCGAGGGCGCCGGCGCATTTGTGGGATCGGGAGGCGCCACGGGGATTCCGGACGAGCGATCCGCGTAACTCTCCCTGATCGCGTCCCCGTGAAAGAAAGCGTTGGCCAATTGCGCGATGACGTTCGCATCGGGCAAGAAAGCCGCCCGATCGCCGGCGGCGTCCCGATCGGGTGGTCCTGGGGGCGTCGCATTCGGCGTCATCGCGGGGACCAATCAGGCGTAAGTAAACGGATATTCGTGGTATTTGCCGACCTCGACGTCCTCGAGCACGCCGAGCGCGTCATAGGTCAGCACCGCCGCCGAGCAGTAGAGCGAGATCAGATAGGACGCGATGGCCTTGCGGTTGATGCCCATGAAGCGCACCGACAGGCTCGGCGCCACTTCGCCCGGAATGCCGGGTTGGAACAGGCCGATGACGCCCTGTTTCTTTTCGCCGGTGCGCAGCAGCAGAATATTGGTCTTTCCCGCAGCGTCGACGTAGAGCTTGTCGCTCGGCACCAGAGGGAGACCGCGCCAAGTGACGAAGGGCGAACCGAACAGCGTCACCGTCGCCGGCGGCACGCCGCGTCGCGTCGCTTCGCGGCCGAACGCCGCGATGGCGCGCGGATGAGCGAGGAAGAAGGCCGGCTCCTTCCACACTTTCGTGATCAGTTCATCGAGATCGTCCGGCGTCGGCGCGCCGATCCGGGTTTTGATCTTCATCGACGGATGCGCGTTGGCGAGGAATCCGTATTCGGAATTGTTGATGAGCTCGCTCTCCTGCTTCTCCTTCACCTTCTCGGTGAGGAGCCGCACCTGTTCTTGAATCTGATCGTAAGGGTGGTTGTAGAGGTCGGAGACGCGGGTCTGCACGTCGAGCACGGTCGTCACCGCATTCATCGAATATTCGCGCGGCGTCTCCTCATAGGGAATATAGGTTTCCGGCAGATCCTCGTCCGTATCCCGACGTGGGCTGCACTCGACGTCGGCGTCGGTCAGAGCCGTCGCCTCCTTGACACGGTTCAAGCGATAGATGCCGGCTTCGACCGGCGTCCATGGCAGCAAGGAGACCAGCCAGCGCGGCGTGATTCCCGACCATTGTGCGCGCGTCTTGGTGGCGTTGGCGAGTTGCCGCGCGGCGGCTTCGCTCAGAGTTCGCCGAATTTCGTGTTCGTCGCTCATGAGATTTGGCCCCGATACGATGCGAATGAGAGCTGCTCGACCTCTCGCCTCTCGATCCTCCAACTAGATCGCAATCGGCGAAAGGCAACGGCTTCACATGGGAGTGGAGCCGACAATGATGCGAATCCGTCGGCTTCGCCTCAGTCCGTGCGAACCGACTTCGGAACGACGCGGACGGACAGAATCCCGTCCAGTCGTCTAATGACGTCCAGCGTCTCGATCGGCGCCTCTGCGTCGAGATCGACGAGCGTATAGGCATATTCGTCGCGCGACTTGTTCAGCAGATTTTCGATGTTGAGATTCGCCGCGGCGAGAGCGGAAGAAATCCGGCTCACAACGCCCGGAATGTTTCTGTTCGCGATCGCCAGACGCGAGCGACCCGCTCGCGGCAGAATGACGCGCGGAAAATTCACCGAATTGCGTATCTCGCCGTTTTCGAGAAAATCTATGATGGAATCGGCGACGGACGATGCGCAGCTCGCCTCGGCCTCGGCCGTGGCGGCGCCGAGATGGGGCAGCGCGATCGCCCGCGGCCGATCGATGATGGCCCGCGTCGGGAAATCAGTGACATAGGCGCGTAGTGCGCCCGAATCGAGCGCCGCGCATAGCGCGGCCTCGTCGATGACGCCGGCCCTGGAAAAATTGATGAGAGTCGCTCCGCGGTTCATGAGCGCGAGACGCGATGCGTCGATGAAGTGGGCGTTGTGCTCGTCCAGCGGGATATGAAGCGTGACGATATCCGCTCTCGACAAGAGATCGTCGACGCTCGCTGCGCCGATTACCTCCGGCGACAGCTTCCACGCGCGATCGACGCCGATCGACGGATCGAAGCCATAGACTCGCATCCCGAAAGCGATGGCCGCATTGGCGACCTGGCCGCCGACGGCTCCCAATCCGAGAACGCCCAGCTTCTTGCCTGTCAGCTCGAAGCCATCGAATTGGCTCTTTCCGCTTTCCACTTGTTTCGCGACGCTCGCATCGTCGCCCTTCAGATTTCGGGCAAAATCCCAAGCGGCGACAATATTGCGCGAGGCGAGCAGAATGGCCGCGATAGTGAGCTCCTTGACGGCGTTCGCATTGGCGCCCGGCGCGTTGAACACGGGAATGCCGCGTCGCGAGCAGTCGTCGACGGGAATATTGTTTACCCCGCTCCCCGCGCGACCGATCGCAAGGACGGATTTTGGGATCGGCGCGGCGCGCAGATCGGAGGAGCGCAGGAGAATGGCGTCAGGGCGCGCGCTCTGCTGCTCGACATCGTATTGCTCTCGCGGCAGCCAGGGGAGAATGTCGGCGGCGACGCCGTCGTGAGCCAATATGTGGAACATGTGCTATCCCCATCTTCTTTCGAACTCGTGCATGAACGAGATCAACGTCTCGACGCCCTCGTCGGGCATCGCATTGTAGATACTCGCTCTCATTCCACCGACCGAACGATGTCCTTCCAGCGAGACGAGTCCGGCCTCCGCCGCGGCCGCGAGAAAGCTCTTGTCTAAGCTCGCATCCGCGAGACGGAACGGCGCGTTCATGCGCGAGCGGGCCGCCGGATCGATGAAATTGGAATAGAACGACGAAGCGTCGATCGCCGCGTAGAGCCTCGAGGCCTTGCGGATGTTGCGCCGCTCGATGGCTGCGACTCCGCCTTGCTCCGCGAGCCATTCCAGCATCAGCCCGGCCATGTACCAGGCATAGGTCGGCGGCGTGTTGACCATCGATCCCTCGTCCGCTTGCCGGCGGTAGTCGAGAATCGAGGGTGTGCCGGACAGCGCCCGGCCGATCAGCTCCTCGCGCACGATGACGACGGCGAGACCCGCCAGTCCGAGATTCTTCTGCGCGCTCGCATAGATCATCCCGAACTGCGTCACGTCGATCGGGCGAGACAGAAGGTTCGACGACATGTCGGCGACGAGCGGCAGTCCGTCCGCCTGCGGCGTCTCGTGGAACTCGACGCCGCCGATGGTTTCATTGGCGGTATAGTGGAGATAGGCCGCCGCCGGATCGACTCGCCACGACGTCCGCGGCGGGATCGTGGCGTAGCCGCCATCCCGCGAGCTCACCGCCACATCCACGTCGGCGAAGAGCTTTGCTTCGTCGATCGCCTTGCGCGACCAATAGCCGGTCTCGATATAGGCGACCTTCGTCTTGCCGCGCAGGAGATTCATCGGCGCCGCCGCGAATTGTCCAGTCGCACCGCCCGCGAGAAACAGGACTTTGTAATCGGAAGGAACGGCGAGCGCCGCGCGAAGGCGCGCCTCGGCTTTCTCGGCGATGCCGATGAAGTCCGCGCCGCGATGGCTCATCTCCATCGGCGATACGCCGCTCGATCTCCAGCCGCGCAACTCCTCTCGCGCCCGCTCCAGCACCGAGGCGGGAAGCATGGCGGGGCCCGGACTGAAATTATAGACTTTTCGCATCGTCTCCTCCTTCCGTAGAGCGCGGAAAGACGCGCGCGGCGTCGCTGCGCATTAGATTCCTGCGCCTTCCTCGAAGGCTTCGCTGCGTGACTTCGCTTGGGTGACGTTGCTTCCCGGCGGCACGCTGTGCGTGAGCCACACATTGCCGCCGATGGCCGATCCGCGGCCGATCGTGATCCTTCCCAGCACTGTGGCGCCGGCGTAGATCACGACATCGTCCTCCAGAATGGGATGACGCGGGTAGTCTTTCGCCAAGGCGCCGTGTTCGTCGACCTGGAAGCGCTTTGCTCCGAGCGTGACGGCCTGATAGAGCCGCACGCGACGGCCGATGATCGACGTCTCGCCGATCACGACGCCGGTGCCGTGATCGATGAAGAAGCTCTCGCCGATCTCGGCGCCGGGGTGGATGTCGATGCCGGTCTGCGAATGGGCGATTTCCGACACGATCCGCGCGAGCAGCGGCGCCTTCAGACGAAACAGCTCGTGCGCGAGCCGATGACGGATCACGGCGGCGAGACCCGGATAGCAGAGCACGACCTCATCCAGGCTCTTTGCCGCCGGGTCGCCCTCGAAGGCCGCGCGAATGTCGGTGTCGAGCAGCGCGCGCACTTTCGGAAGGCGCGCAGCGAATTGGCGCGTGATTTCGCGCGAATCGTCATTCGGGTCGGCGCCCCTCGAACTCGTGACATTTGCGAGGGCGAGCTCGTGGCGAATCTGTTCCTGCAACGTGCGCAGAGTCGTGTCCAGCGTGTATCCGATGAAGCTGTCGGCGCCGTCGTCGGTTAGGCCGACCGGCCCGAAATGGCGCGGGAAAAGAATCGCAATCAGGCCGTCGACCAGGCCGACGACCGCTGCGCGGGACGGTAGTTCCGGTAGAGCCGCGTCGTGATATCGGCTATTGTACGACGCGCGGCGCAGCTCACGCAGCTCGGCGACGATTTTGCTCGAGTTCGTGCTCATTTGGCCAGTCCTTTCTCGTCGAAAAGGCCCTCGAACAGAACCGTGCTGAGGTAGCGTTCTCCGGAATCGGGCAGTAGCGCCACGATGACCTTGCCGCGATTTTCGGGACGCGAGGCGATGCGAACGGCGACGGCCGCGGCGGCGCCGCTCGAAATGCCCGAGAGAATGCCCTCCTCGCGGGTGAGCCGCCGCGCAAAGTCGATCGCTTCTTCATTCGTAACCTGCTCGATCTCGTCCACCAGCGACAAATCCAGAACGCCCGGAACGAAGCCTGCGCCGATTCCCTGGATTTTGTGCGGGCCCGGCTGGAGCGGCAAGCCGGCGCGGCGTTGCGTGAGCACCGGGCTCGCCGAAGGCTCGACAGCGACGGACACGATGTTCTTGCCGCGGCCTCGCTTGATGAAGCGCGACACGCCGGTGATCGTTCCACCTGTGCCGACGCCCGATACGAAAATGTCGATCGCGCCGTCGGTGTCGTTCCAGATTTCCGGCCCGGTGGTCTGCTCGTGTATGGCGGGATTGGCAGGATTCTCGAACTGCTGGAGCAGCACGTAGCGCTCCGGATCGGAGGCGACGATCTCCTCGCTTTTCGCAATGGCGCCACTCATACCGCGTGCTCCGTCGGTGAGGATCAGCTTCGCTCCGAAGGCGACGAGCAGCTTGCGTCGCTCGACGCTCATTGTCTCCGGCATCGTCAGCGTCAACGGAATACGGCGCGCGGCGGCCACGAAAGCGAGAGCGATGCCCGTGTTCCCGCTGGTCGGCTCCACCAGCTCCTTTCCCGCGCCCAGCACGCCGCGGCGCTCGGCGTCCCAGATCATCGACGCGCCGATGCGACATTTGACGGAATAGGAAGGATTTCGCCCTTCGATCTTGGCCAGGACCGTCGCGGCGGCTCCTTCGGTGACGCGGTTCAGGCGGACCAACGGCGTGCTTCCGATCGAACAGGAATTGTCCTCACGCCAGTTCGACATCGAACGCCTCCCGCGGCCGGGCTATTCCACACATAGAAGATGGAATAGCTTATCTAGCGCCTCCCGCGCGGCTATCCAGAGCGGGAAGCGGCCGTCGCTGCGACCGCATAACGCCGCGAGGCCGAGCCCGCGCTCGACGGATCGGCGTCGTCCTCGATCGCGGGATATATTGACAAATACGATCGTGTTGGTTCTTTTTGCACGCAGGCGAGCCTCGTCTCACGCCTCCGCAGGATCGATGCAATGACCAGGACTCCAAACAGAGCGGGGCGCGACTTCGTCGCTCTGACGGAACGGGCTTCCACCGAAGCGGCTGTCGAGAGTTGCGGACATCGTTGGATATCTGCGCTCGCGCTCGCTTTGACTTTCGCCCTCACCGCTCTCACGCTTCTCGCGGCGCCGGCCGTCGCCGAGACTGTGCGTGTCGGCATCATCGGCGGCGAGGACGAAGATCTTTGGAAAGTGGTGGCGGCGCAGGCGGCCAAGAATGGGCTGACGATAAAGACCGTCGTCTTCAACGACTACACACAGCCCAACGAAGCCTTGGAACGTGGCGAGGTCGAGGCCAATGCATTTCAGCACAAGCCCTATCTCGACAATCAGATCAAGACGCGAGGCTACCACATCACGCCTGTCGGCTTCACCGCGGTCTGGCCGATCGGCCTTTATTCACGCAAAATCCATGCGGTGGCCGCTTTGCCGAAAGGCGCGATCATCGGCATTCCCAACGACCCGTCCAACGAGGGCCGCGCGTTGTTCCTCCTGCAGCGCATCGGGCTGATCAAACTGCGCGATGGGGCAGGCATTCTCGCCACGACCGCCGACATCGTCGACAACCCCAAGGGTCTCGCGATCAAAGAGCTCGACGCCGGCGTCGTCGGCCGTGCGATCGACGACCTGTCGGCCGCCGTGGTCAACACCGACTGGGCCCTCAAATCCGGTCTGAAGCCCTCCGAGGATCGCATCGCGCAAGAACCCCTCGCCGACAATCCGTACCGGAATTTCATCGCCGTCAAATCCGGCCACGAAAACGATCCCTGGGTCGAGAGGCTCGTCGGCGCCTATCAGAACGACGTCGTGAAAGACACGCTGATGAAAATCTTTCACGGAACCGGCCTGCCCGCGTGGTGAACTTCGCGGCCGTCATCGACAATCATCATCTCCACGAAGGTTCGGATTGAACGCGCTGACGTCTTCTTTCGACAAATCGACGCTCGACCCGTCGAGCGACCGCGGCGCGCGGTCGGTCATACGGCTGACCGATGTGACGAAACGGTTCGGCGCGACGATAGCCTTGGACCGCGTCTCACTCTCGATTCGGCGCGGCGAAATTCTCGGCCTCATCGGTCGCAGCGGCGCCGGCAAGTCGACGCTCATTCGCTGCCTCAACGGCCTCGAACGCGCTGACAGCGGCGACGTCGAGGTCGAAGGTCGATCGATCATCGGGCTCGGCGAGCGCGAGCTGCAGTCGTTGCGTCGCCGAATCGGAATCGTTTTCCAACACTTCAATCTCATGTCGGCGAAGACGGTCGCGGAGAACATCGCTCTGCCGCTCAAGATCGAAGGCCAGCCGCGCGTGGTCCGCCGAGCGCGGGTCGCCGAGTTGCTGGACTTGATCGGACTTGCCGACAAGGCCGGCGCCTATCCCGCGCAGCTTTCTGGAGGCCAGAAGCAGCGCGTCGGCATCGCGCGCGCTTTGGCGGCTCGGCCGGCGCTGCTGCTCTCGGACGAAGCGACCTCTGCTCTGGACCCAGAAACGACGGACGCAATCCTGGAATTGCTGCGGGATATCAATCGCAACCTCGATCTCACCATCCTGTTGGTGACACACGAGATGAGCGTCGTGCGCGCGATCGCCGACCGCGTGGCCGTGCTCGACGGCGGAAGAATTGTCGAACAGGGGCCGACTTGTCGGATATTCGCCTCGCCGGGCGCCGCGACGACCCGCAGCCTGCTGCGCGCCTATCGGCCGACGTTGCCGGACGAACTTTCGGCGCGCCTCGTCGCTGGCTGGGGAGAGCGAACCCTATTGAAAGTCGTCGTCATAGGCGATCAAACGCGTGCGCCGCTGCTGGCGGATCTCGCCCTCGCAACGGGGTCGCGCGCCGCCCTGCTTCATGGCGGCGTGGACCGCGTGAGGGGCGAAGCCGTCGGCGCGCTGTTTCTCGAAGCCGACGGGCGCGATCACGCCCAATTCTCCGCTGCGTTGGACTTCCTGCGTCAGCATGCGAGCGAGGTGGAGGTGCTCGGCCATGTCGCCGGCGATGATTGAACTGCTTTGGCGATCTTTCGTCGAGACGGTGGTGATGACGGCCGCCGCCGGCTTCGTTTCGCTATCGCTGGGTCTGCCGCTCGGCCTGTTGCTGGTCATGACCGATCGAAACGGGATCTTCGAGCGGATGTGGCTCAACCGGTCGATCGGCGCGGTCGTGAACGCGGTGCGTTCCGTTCCGTTCATCATTCTATTGGTCGCGGCGATTCCGCTCACCCGATGGATCGTCGGCACATCGATTGGAGTCGCGGCCGCTATCGTGCCCTTGTCACTCGCGGCGATACCCTATTACGCGCGGATCGCCGAACTCTCCTTTCGCGAGGTCGACCAGGGCTTGATCGAGGCGGCGCGCGCGATGGGCGGCAACCGTTGGACGATCGTTTCCGAAGTGCTGATTCCAGAAGCGCTGCCGGGCTTGGCGAGCGGCTTCACCGTGACTCTCGTGACGCTGATCGGCGCCTCCGCCATGGCGGGCGCCGTCGGCTCGGGCGGGCTCGGCGATCTCGCCATACGTTACGGATATCAGCGCTTCGAGACCAATGTCATGATCGTCGTCGTCCTCGTGCTCATCGCGCTCGTATCCGCGCTGCAATGGGTGGGAGACATGGTCGCTGCTCGGTTCGACAAGAGAAGTCGCGCGAATGCGGAATCCTGACAATCACTTCTACGCGATCGGATGCGCGCGCCGGCTCGCCGGTCGATGCCGCTTCATTTCGTCGTTTTTCCAGCTCTCGGAAGCTCGTCGTCTATCCAATCGAGGTCCACACGCATGATCGAGCGGGAAACCATCGCCGCACAGGCCGGCGGAAAAGTCGACGCCTCCGTCGGCGCGTTGATACCACCCATTCATCCGTCGACGACCTTCGAGCGCGCGCCCGACAATAGCTTCCCGGAGGGGCGCATCTATTCACGACCGGACAATCCGACATATGCGATCGCCGCTCAGACATTGAACGCACTGGAAGGCGGCGCGGAAACGCTTCTCTTCTCCTCTGGGATGGCGGCCGCGACGTCTGTCTTTCTCGCTCTGGACCCCGGCGATCACGTAATCGCGCCGAAGATCATGTATTGGGCTCTGCGCGGCTGGCTCGCCGATTTCGCGACCCGCTGGGGCTTGCGCGTCGATTTCGTCGATTTGTCGGATACGGCGGCTCTGGAAGCCGCGGTCCGGCCCGGCGAGACGCGTCTCGTCTGGGTAGAGACGCCGGCGAATCCGCTGTGGACCGTCACCGATATCGCCGTTGCTGCGGCGATCGCCCATCGAGCCGGCGCACGACTCGCGGTCGACTCCACAGCGGCCTCACCCGTGCTCACGCGGCCACTGTCGTTAGGCGCCGACATCGTCGTTCATTCCGCCACAAAATATCTGAACGGACATTCGGACGTCGTGGCGGGCGCTGTCGTCACTGCGCGGCATGACGACTTCTGGAATCGCATTCGCACGATTCTGGTGCGCAACGGCGCCGTGCTCGGGCCTTTCGAGGCTTGGCTTCTGCAGCGTGGCCTGCGCACGCTATTCCTCCGCGTGCGCGCGCAGTCGCAGTCGGCCCTCGTGCTCGCCGAGCGGCTTGCGGCGCACGACGCCGTATCGGAGGTTCTCTATCCAGGTCTTCCCGGCTTTCCGGGTCACGACGTCGCCCAACGCCAGATGCAAGGCGGATTCGGCGGCATGCTGTCCATTCGCGTGAAAGACGGCGCGGCTGCGGCGATCGCAACGGCCGCGCAGGTAAAGATATGGAAGCGCGCGACGTCGCTCGGCGGCGTGGAGAGTCTGATCGAACATCGCGCCAGTGTCGAGGGGCCGGGAACGCCGATTCCAGACGATCTGCTGCGACTCTCGACAGGAATCGAATCCACGTCCGATCTATTCGACGACCTCGCTCGAGCGCTCGGCAGCGCTACTCGAGTGTCGTCGTAACACCTATGGGGTAATGTTTGCGACGAATCTTTTCTCCTCGACGATCTCGGATTCGAGAATGTCGTTGATTCGCCGTTTGAGGAGCGCGCGCTCATCGTTGAATTTGTAAACGGATCGAGCGAGTTCGATAAACTCCGTATCGAATTCACCTTTGCGTTCTTTTTCGCGGATCGCGTCTTCGATCTTCCACAGTGCGCTGTTGACGGCTTTCAGTTCGTCCTCGAGCTTCGAAATCTCGCCGCAGCCTCCGTACATTTCAACGGCTTCCCGCAACAGCAAAAGCTCCTTCGACACATTGGCGCGCGCCGCGGGATTTGCTATCTCGACGCTCTTGATTTCGAGAATCGTGATTTTGTCGATCAACTCGCCCCACGAAATCGGCGCCCGCGGCGTCTCGAGCTCGATCCTCTTCGAACGCTGACGCTGCGCGCCCATCAGCTCACGCAACGCGACTTCGATATCAAAGAAGACGTTACGCCAATCGTCTCTTTTCCGTTGGCGGAAAAGACGCATCGTCGGGTACCAGGGACTATCCGTTCGGTCCAGCATCCAGCGCCAGTCCGGAACGCATTTGACCGCCAACCAGACCGGCCGCGCCAATGCGCCTGCAACATGTGCGATCGATGTGTCGCAGCTGATGACAAGGTCCAAGTTTTCGATCACGGCCACAGTATCGGCGAATGCGTCATCGCTTGCGTCATAGTCGTCGCCCAAAGTCTCGACATTCATGCCTTCGGGCAATTCGCGCAATTGTTCGACACCCTCATTCTTTTGCAACGAAATGAGCCGCACGTTCCGCAGCTGCGATATCGCCAGAAACTCCGTGAGCGCAAAAGATCGGCCGATGTCGATGTTCCCCGCTCTACTACCCTGCCAGGCGATCCCGATCTTAAAACCTTGGTCACCGAGCCGCGCTTTCCATTTCGATACCCGCTCCGGCTCCGCACGCAGATAAGGCGTTTCACCGAGCGGATGCTTTTGACGGTTTTGGACGGCGAATGGAAGACTCAACAAAGCAGATTGATAGTCGAACGCCTCACCTTCCGGATACTCGGACGCAAAACGAACACCTTTTATCGAAGAGCGCATCAGAGCAAGTAAGCTATAGCGGACGATAAATGTTACGTCGGCCCCCGATGCCGAAAGGTGTGGGAGATATCTACAAAATTGAATTGCGTCTCCTAAACCCTGCTCATCATACACGACTATTTTCTTACCGGCGACATCTTGGCCATTCAAGGTCGGACACGAAATTGCTAGGTTTCTGCGTGGCGCGTCTTTGCGATCCCATCGACTTTCATACCCGGGCCATCCGGCGATAAAATCGCCTCTGAGCAGCGCCAGCAATCCGCGATTGTAGAGGGCGTCGGCATATTCGGGCTGGATCGACAGCGCCTTGTCATAGCAGGCCGCCGCCTCGTCGAGCCGCTCGAGCTGTTGGAGCGCGTTGCCGCGATTATAAAGAGCCTCTACGAAGTCGGGCGTGATCGACAACGCTTTTTCGTAAGACGCCAACGCTTCGGCGAACCGTTTCAGCTCTTGGAGTGCGCCGCCGCGATTGACGAGGGCGACAGCATGGTCGGGCTCGATCGACAGCGCCTTGTCGTAGGCCCCCAACGCCTCGTCGAGCCGCTCGAGCCCTTGCAGCGCATTGCCGCGATTGACGAGGGCGTCGACATAGTCGGGCTTGATCGCCAGAGCTCTATCGTAGGACGTCACCGCCTCGCCGAGCCGCTTCAGCATCTGGAGCGTGTTGGCGCGATTGAAGTGCGCGTCTATGTAGCCGGGAGCAATCGTGAGCGCCTTGTCGTAGGACGCCACCGCCTCGTCGAACCGCTTCAGCATCTGGAGCGCATTGCCGCGGCTGTAGAGCACGTCAGCGTCATCGGGCTCGATCGAAAGCGCCTTGTCGATCAGTTCGACGCCACGTTCCAGACGATCCGTTTGGATCATGATGACGCCGAGCAGATGCAATGCCGTGACCTGCGTCGCATCTTCGGCAAGAATTATACGGTACATTTTCTCGGCATGAGAAAGATGGCCGTTTTGATGAAACGCGATAGCGCCGAATAGGCGCTCAGATATCGGAGCTGAGACCTGCGTCGATGAGGAAGATTTGTTCCGCTTGTTCTTCGAGATCATGAGAGCTCCAAAGTCGATCCGTCGGCGGGACGGTTCCGACGGAATGAGGCTCCGCCGGTCAGGCGAGCGGCCTCGGGAATCTTTCGGCCAAGAACCGCATGGACGACAACCAGCGCTGCAGACGGTCGACATAAAGATAGACGACCGGCGTCGTGTAGAGCGTCAGAAATTGGCTGACGATCAATCCGCCTATGACCGCAATGCCGAGCGGTCTGCGTATCTCGGATCCTTCGCCCGCTCCAAACGCCAGGGGAACGGCGCTCAAAAGCGCGACTATCGTCGTCATCAGAATCGGTCGAAACCGGCAAACGCAGGCCTGACGGATCGCCTCCGCCGCGTCGAGTCCGTTCCGACGTTTCGCGTCGAGCGCGAAATCTACGAGCATGATCGCATTTTTCTTCACAATTCCGATGAGCAACAAAACTCCGATCATCGCGACGATGCTCAGGTCAGTCTTACAGGCCATGAGAGCGAGGAGAGCGCCGACGCCTGCGGACGGGACCGTCGATAAGATCGTGATCGGATGCAAGAAGCTCTCATAGAGCATCCCTAGAACGATGTAGACGATCGCGAGCGCCGCCGCGATCAGCACGGGCTGATTGGCGAGGGCGTCCTGATAGCTCGCCGCAGCGCCCGCGAACACGCCATGAATGGTCGCGGGCGCTCCGACCGCCTCCATGGTCTCGTTGATCGCCTGGGTCGCATCGCTGAGCGATTTACCCGCTGTGAGGTTGAAGGATATTGTGATCGCGGCGAAATTGCCTTGATGGTTGACTTGGAGCGGCGTTTTTCCCGCGTCGAGTCGACTGAAGGCCGGTAGAGGCACCATTGGTTCGGCGCCCGAATTCACCGCGTTGCCGATCGCGTCGTTGTTGCGAACCGAATAGACCTGAGCCTGTGCGGCGCGCGTGGTTCCGTTGACCGCCGCCGACGTGTTGGAGGCGCTCCGATTTGCGCCGAGATAGAGATCGTCGAGCGCGTTGACCGACCCGCGATATTGCGGCGCAACCTCCATAACGACATGATATTGGTTGAGTGGCTCGTATATCGTCGAAACCTGTCTTTGACCGAATGCGTCATAGAGCGTGTTGTCGATCTGCGCCGACGTGAGCTTGAAGCGCGACGCGGTCGTGCGGCCGACGTGGACGCTGGTTTGCAATCCTTTATCTTGCTGATCCGAGCTCACGTCTTGCAGTACTGGATTTCGCCGTAGCGCCTCCGTCACTCTCGGGGCCCAGGTCTGGAGCTCCTCGAGATTGTCGGATTGCAGAGTATATTGATAAAGAGCGTTGCTCTGGCGTCCCCCGATGCGGACGTCCTGCGTAGATTGAAGATACAGGGTTGCTCCACTGAGTTTGGCGAGCTTCGGACGCAGCCGTGTGAGGATTTCGTCGGCGGAGACGCCGCGTTCGCGAAGCGGCTTCAAAGTGACCTGCATGTCCGCGACATTCACCGAGCCGCTGGGACCAAAAGAGCTCCCGCCGATCGTGCCGGCGACCGTTTCGATGGCCGGGTCGCTCCTCACCACTGCGATAAATTGCTCCAGCTTGGTCTTCATGACCGAAAAGGAAACGCTTTGGTCGGCGACGAGCGCGCCGCTCATGCGGCCAGTGTCCTGCGCCGGAAAAAAGCCTTTTGGAATGATCGCCAAAAGGTGGAAGTTGAGCCCGATCGCGGCGAACAGCGTGAGCATGGTCAGACGCGGGCGTCGAAACGCGATTTCGAGCGACTTTTCATAGCCGCGCTGCAGGGACGAAAATGCCCACTCGCTGGCTCGAAGCACCCAAAAAGAGGACTTCGGGGAGTGCGCGCGCATGAGCTGCGCGCATAGCATGGGCGTCGCCGTGATCGAGAGCGCCAGAGAGATGAGAATCGCGACCGACAGCGTCACAGTGAATTCGTGCAACATGCGGCCTACGAATCCGCCCATGAAAAAGACCGGAATGAACACCGCGACCAGCGAGAGGCTCATGGATAGCACCGTAGAGACGACTTCGCGACTGCCGTCGATCACCGCGCGTAATCGTGACGCTCCGGCCTCCATGTGTCGTACGACATTTTCGACGACGACGATCGCGTCGTCGACGACGAAGCCCGTCGCGATCGTCAAGGCCATCAGCGAAAGATTGTCGAGCGTATAGTCCAACAAATACATCGCTCCGAACGAGCCGATCAGGGACACGATCACCGATATGCCGGGAACGAGGGTCGAGCGCCAATCGCGCAAGAACAGGAACACGACCAACATCACGAGCGCCACAGCGATGACGAGGCTTTGCTCGACCTCATGCAGCGAGGTGCGTATCGTCAATGTCCGATCGCGCATGACGCGCATCTCGGCTCCGGCGGGCAATGCGGCGTTGAGTGCGGGCAGCATAGCCCTGACCCCGTCGACGATTTCGATGTTGTTCGCCCCCGGGGCGCGGGAGACGTTTACTTGTATTCCAGGTTCGTCGTTGACGAGGCCGAAACTGCGGGTGTCCTCGACCGAATCGACCACTTCCGCCAAGTCGCGCAGCCGTATCGTCGCTCCGCTTCGATATGCGATCACGAGGTTCACATAGTCGTCGGCGCGACGCTGCTGATCATTGCAATAAATTTGCAAGCGTCGCTCATCGATCGTCAATGCCCCTTTGGGAGCGTTGTAATTCGTCGCTGCGAGCGCAGTGCGCACATCTTCCAGGGAAATGCCGTATTTGAAGAGCGCATGCGGATTGAGTTCGACGCGAACCGCGGGGAGGGCGCCCCCGCTCACCGAAACCTGACTGACGCCCGGCACTTGCGAGAGCTTTTGTTGCAAAATGTTGGATGCGGCGTCGAAAAGCTGACCTTGCGTGAGTTTGCTCGATGTGAGCGAGAGCGTCAGGACCGGCACGTCCGCCGGACCGGTGGCGCGTGTGGTCGGGTTGTTGCGCAACGATGTGGGAAGATCCGCGCGCGCCGCGGCGATCGCCGCTTGAATGTCGCGCTGGGCGCCGTTGATGTCGCGATCGAGATCGAATTGAAGCGAAATTCGCGCAGAGCCGAGGGAACTCGTCGACGTCATTTCATTGACGCTGGCGACTTTGCCCAGATATTTTTCGAGCGGCGTCGCGACGGCCGCCGCCATGGTCTGCGGACTGGCGCCGGGCATAGAGGCGACGACGGTGATCATCGGATAGTCGATTTGTGGAACCGGAGCCACGGGCAGAAGAAAAAACGCGACCGCTCCGACCAGGGTCAAACCGGCCATGAGAAGCGTGGTGGCGACAGGCCGCGCGACGGCTGTTTCGAGCAAACTCATGGAACGCGCGCTCCCGCTTCCTCGACCGCGCCTTCGAGCACGGAGCACTTCGAAAGACATCTCGCCCTCCGGGTGGCGGCGAGTTGGACGACAGGCGTCGCGAACAGCAGCAGAAGTCGACCGACCATCAAACGGCTGACGATGCTCAGCTCGAGCTGCTCGAGTCCGCCATAACGCTCAGCTCGTGGATGGAAGGCGATCAGATCGGGCTCTTCGGCGGATGGCCCCCCGAGACGGTCGACAGAACCGATCGAGGCGCGCGCTGCGCCGAGCGAGGCGTGCGCCCCGACGATTGCCGCGAAAATGAGCAGGAATGTGATCACGAAGGAGCTTTTGAACCCTGTTGTCTGGTCTCGAAGGACGGCAATGATGTCGAGTTGTGTCTGGAGCGCCCCGGCATCTCCTGGGTCACGACAATCACCACGATGAACGCGACGTCTGGCGCGAGATCGAATGACGCTCGTGACCGATGTTATCGAGAGGGGGGTAATGTCGACGAAGGAGGCGAGCGGCGCTTCTCCGACTCTCCCTCCGATCGGCTGTCGCGGAGCCGGGATCTGAAAGGCGGTCGTCGGCTCCATGGCTATCGAGGTGAATTGCGACCCGTGAAGCCGGCATTATACCCAAATAAACTCTATAGGCCAACTATATTGCTGCGGGGCCGCGCCCGCCGCGCGATCGGGCGAGACAAAGCGCCGCCCCTTCGACGAGCGTCGCTTTTCTCACAGCTTATTTCAGGATATCGCCAATAAACCACCCTGGCATGGGGCGGCCGGCCAGAGACCGCAATGGGGCTGACTCTTCGAGGGGGGAGGTCACGTCGGCCCGTCCAGACTAATCCCGGCGAGATCCGAACGCGCGACGCGCCCTTCGTCGATCGCTTCAACCCGAGTTTGGCCGCCTTGGTCCGCGATTCTCGGGTTGTATCCCTATAATCACGATCGTATACATAGCTAATGTCGGCAACCAAAAACGCCTCGCGAACTCTGGCGTCGTCGGCGCGACTGCGCCGACGCGCGGGCTCGCCACCCGATCCGTTCGCATGAATTTCTCAGCTCCTTTCATCCAGCGGCCGGTCGCGACGACGCTGCTCGCGGCCGCGCTCTTCCTCGTCGGCGCTGTCGGCTATGCCTTTCTTCCGGTGGCCAGCCTGCCGGCGGTCGACATGCCGATTATCGGCGTCGGCGCCTTTCGGCCAGGCGCCGATCCTTCGACAATGGCGGCTTCCGTCGCGGCGCCGTTGGAGCGTAGACTCGCCACGATTTCCGGTCTCACCGAACTCACTTCGTCGAGTTCGACCAATTCGACCCAGATCACGCTGCAATTCGACTTGAATCGCAATATCGACTCGGCCGCCCGCGACGTGCAGGCGGCGCTCAACGCCGCAGCGACCGACCTTCCCGCCGATTTGTCGGCGTTGCCGTCGTTCCGAAAATCCAACTCGGCGGCCTCGCCCATTCTCATTCTCGCACTGACGTCCGATACGCTGCCGACGACATCCCTCTATGATGTCGCCGATACGGTGATCGCGCAGAGAATTTCTCAGGTTCCAGGCGTTGCCGAAGTGAAGGTCGCCGGCGCGGAGCAGCCGGCGATCCGCGTGCAGATCGATCCGGCGCGCCTCGCTACGATGGGACTGGGCGTCGATTCGGTCGCGAGCGCCATCCTCTCCGCCAATGTGAGATCGCCTCTCGGCGCTCTCAGCGGAGAGACGATGTCGACGACGATCGGAGCGAGTGACGAATTGTCGAGGCCCGAAGATTTTCGGAACATCGTCGTGCGCACGGAAAATGCCGCTGTCGTGAGACTGAGCGATGTCGCGACTGTCGAACGCGGCACGAGAAGCCGGACGACCGCGGGCTGGTTCAACGGCAAGCCGGCGGTGCTCCTCATCATCACCAAACAGGCCAACGCCAATGTCGTTCAGGTCGTGGATCGCGTCAAAGCGCTGCTGCCGCAGCTCGAGAGATGGATCCCGGCCGGTATTTCCGTAGCCATTCAATCGGACCGCACGGTGTCGATCCGGGCGAGCGTAAACGACGTCCAGCATACGCTCGCAATGTCCGTCGCGCTCGTCATGCTCGTGGTGTTCGTCTTTCTGAAGCACGTGACGCCCGTTGTCGCCGCCGGCGTGACTGTTCCCTTGTCGCTCGTCGGAACTGGCGCCGCCATGTGGCTCGCGGGATTTTCTCTCGACAATATATCGTTGATGGCGCTCACTATTTCGGTTGGCTTTGTCGTCGACGACGCGATCGTCATGATCGAGAATATCGCGAGCTGTTCCGAAAAAGGAATGGACCGACTGGAGGCGGCTCTGACGGGAGCGAGGCAGATCGGTTTCACCGTGATCGCCATCAGCCTCTCGCTCGTCACAGTGTTCATTCCGCTCAAGTTCCTGGACGGCCCCACGGGTCGCGTATTGGCCGAATTCGCGTTCACGCTCAGTTTCGCCATCTTGATATCGACTATCGTCTCGTTGACGGTTACGCCGATGGTCTGCGCATGGTTTCCCGGCGCGGCGCACGCTCGGTCTTCGAGAGACGGCGGGCGGCAAGGGCTCCTCGCACGGATAGAAGTATCCTACCTCCAGAGTCTACGGTCGATGATCGCGCATCCTTGGCTCGGACCGGCAGCGGTGGTCGGCGGCATCGTCGCGACAATTTATCTGTACGGCGTCATTCCAAAGGGAAATCTGCCGCAGGACGACACAGGACTCATTAATGCGACTACGGAGGTGTCTGCCGACACGTCGTTCGTCGAAATGGCGCGGCTTCAGAAGCTCGCCGCCGAAATCGTGCAATCCGATCCGGATGTCGTGGCTGTCGGCTCCTCGATCGGCGGTTCCTCTGGTCTCACCTCGTCGACCAATCAGGGTCGGATGTATATCAGTCTGAGGCCGACGAACGAGCGCAAGGTCACCACATTCGACGTGATCGCGCGTTTGAGGCGCCAATTGACCCAAGTCGCTGGAATGAGCGTTTTCATGGTTCCGGCGCAGGACATAAGAGTCGGCGGACGTCAGAGCAAGGGACAATATCAATTCACCCTCTGGGACTCGGCCGTCGATGAATTGAACGAATGGACGCCAAAAGTTCTTCAGCGGCTGCGCGCCATTCCGGAGATCGTCGACGTCTCGACCGACAGGCAATCCGGGGCCTTGAAAGGCGACATTATCATCGATCGCGTCGCGGCGTCGCGGCTCGGCATTTCGATTTCCGCGATCGACGGGGCGCTCAACAGCTATTTCGGCCAGAGGCAGGACAATCTGATCTATACGCAGCGCAATCAGTATCGCGTGATCATGGAAGCATTGCCAGCCCGGCAACGTGATCCGGGCGATCTCTCGCAGATCTATGTGTCGAGCGCGAACGGGACGCAGGCGCCGCTCACCGCGGTCGCACGAATAGAGCGGGGTTCGACGCCTCTCGTCGTGAACCATCAAGGCGTCGTTCCGGCCGTCACGATTTCCTATAATATCGCGCCGGGACACACTCTCGACGCGGCGACGTCCGCGGTGCGGCGCGCTGCCGATGAAATGCAGCTCCCCAGCGGGCTGAGAGCGGATTTTTCCGGTGACGCAGCCGATTTTCGAAAAGTCGCGAACGGCATGGCTACGCTCATTCTTCTGGCGCTGCTGTGTGTCTATATCATACTCGGCGTTCTCTACGAGAGTTTCATACACCCGATCACGATCATATCCACATTGCCGTCCGCCGGTCTCGGAGCGCTGCTGGCGCTCGAGGCGTTCAACATCGAATTCACTGTCATAGCCTTCATTGGAATTCTGCTGCTGATTGGCGTCGTCAAGAAAAACGGCATCATGCTCGTCGATTTCGCGCTACAGGCCGAGAGAGAGAAGAAGCTGAGCTCCGAAGAGGCTGTGCTGCTCGCCGCGAGCGAGCGCCTGCGGCCCATTCTGATGACGACCTTCGCCGCCATGCTCGGCGCACTGCCTCTCGCAATGGCGACTGGAATTGGCGCGGAAATGCGCCGACCTCTCGGAGTGACGATCGTCGGAGGCCTCGCGCTCAGCCAGATTCTGACGCTCTATACGACGCCCGTCATCTATCTGCTTATGAGTCGGTTTCACAGAAAGCGCGAGCGCTCCTTTCCTCCACCGTGGCGCGCCCGGTCGCTGAACACGGGCGCCGCCGCTGTTCGCCTGGAAACCCCGCAAGGCAAAGCTGCGAGAGGTTGATCGTGCGGACCAGTTTGCGTCCCCGATCGGACAGAAATTATTCCGTGCCGGTTCGATACGTAACGCTTTCGGCGGCGAGGCCGTAATTCTAAACATTCGCGGACAAATTTCGTCGTCATCCAGATCGCGAAGGGTGCGCGCGGACATGGTCACGTGATCGAAGTCGCACTCGACCGATCTTACGTTGGCTCGGAATCGAATTTGTCGCGAGGTTGTCTTTCAGCGGGTGTTCGGGACACCGAGAACCTTCGACTTCGCCGCCATGAAATCCAGCACGACGCCGTTCACGCCATCGGCGAAATCAGAGGCCGCGTCCTTCGAAAGATAGGCGCTCAATCGTCCATTGCTCTCCGAGACGAACCATGCGCGGTCTGCAAAAATCTCGGCGCCGCTCACGCGATCCAAGGCGTAGACCGCGCGCGCAGTCTTGCCTTGTCGCTCGAGCTCGGTGAGCGCGCGCAATGCGCTCTCGAGGGAGGCGTATCGACGCACTCGGGTTTCGTCTTTCAGCCAGAGCTCAGCGGACCGCGAGACGTCTTCGATCGGCTTTCCCGTGGACGAGTCCGTGAAGACCGGCGGAGGCGAGTTCTCCGCGAGCAGAGATTCATAGTCGAGACCCGCCTCCTTCGAGGCTCGGCGGATAAAGACGTCGTCGATGAATGCGTCGAGATCGAGCCCCGTGTCGGCGCGCTTGAGCAGCCGCAGTGTGTCGATCGACGCCGCGACACCCTGTCGAAACTCTCTCTTCCATGCGAGGTGTCGCGTCTGCAATCCGAGGGGACCATGGAAAAGATAGACGACCGGCGCGTCCACGCTCGTCACTTTGGCGATCAATTCGCTGTATGTCTCCGGCTCCGCCGTGAGAAGCCGCGTCGCTTCGATGACGGCGCGGAGATAGGCGACCACGACTTCGGGATATCGATCGGCGTAATCGGCGTCGACGAGCGCGCCATGAAACGTCGGGACGCCCGCCTGCGCGCCGTCGAAGATTTTTCGCGCCACGCCGCGATAGGGAAACAGCTCGGCGAAGGGCGCGAAATCGGCATGCGCGTCGATCTGTCCGCTCTGCAACGCCGAGCCCGCCACCTCGGGCGCCTGCGCGATGATCTTCACATCCTTGTCCGGATTCCAGCCGAGATCGGCGATCGCGCGCAACAACATGCCATGCGCGGTCGAGGCGAAGGGAACCGATATCGTCTTTCCCTTCAGATCGGAGAGAGATCGAACGAGGGAGGCGGTCGGCACGACGACGCCATTGCCGCTGCCTCGCACGCTTCCCGACAAGACGGTGATGAACTTGCTGCGCCTGCCGACCTTCTTGAATGCGACGCCGTTCAGCGCGCCTGGGAAATCCGCCATCACGCCGAAGTCGAGCTTGCCCGCGACCATCTCATTGGTGATGGGTGCGCCGCTCGTGAAGTTCTTCCACTGAACGTCATAGGTCGCGCCCTTGTACTTTCCGTCGCGCGGCAGATAGCGATCCAGAAGGCCGAGCTCGCGAATGAGCAATCCCCCGGCCGCGCAATTGATCGTCGTATCCTGCACGCCGATCGCGATGCGGATCGTCTCCGCAGCTGACGGATTCGACAGCGGAGCTAGGAAAGTCAGCAGCAGCCAGAGGCGCATTATCCGCATGTCGATCTGGTCCTTCGTTTGCGCGCCCGCGCGCCGGCGATTCTCAACGCTCGCGTCGCCACGGCATGACGAGCGCGCCGAGGACTCGGACCGCGGCGCTGCTCGTCCAACCGAGAGCGCCGATGATCAGCATCCCGACGACGATGTCCGGATAATTCTGAAGCGTGTACGATTCCCAAGTGTAGTAGCCGACGCCGAGCTGTCCCGAGATCATTTCCGCAGTCACCAGGCAGAACCAGGACGTTCCCATGCCGATCGAGAGCCCGGTGAAAACGCCCGGAAGTGCGCCCGGCAGAACGACCTCGCGGATGATGGTCGCTTCGCGCGCGCCGAGCGCGCGCGCCGAAGCGATCAGCCGGCCATCCACCTCACGGATCGCGTCTATGGAGTTGAGCAGGATCGGGAACAGCGCGCCGGTGAAGGTGATGAAGATCATCGAGGCTTCCGACGAAGGAAACATCAGAATGGCGAGCGGTATCCAGGCGACCGCGGGAATGGGCCGCGCCAGCTCCAACGCCGGCAGCAAGAGGTCTTCGAGGAAGCGTTTGCGCGCGATCACGACGCCGAGCGCCACTCCGACGACCGCCGCCAGCAGATATCCGGCGAGGACGCGGGCGGCGCTGCTTTCTATATGCGACATGAGCTTTCCCGAGCGAGAAAGCTCGAGGAAAGCCTCCGCGACCTCTGCAGGCGCGGGGAGGAACACGAAGGAAATAAAGGGCAGCCGGAGCTTGGCGGCCGACGCGAATTGCCAGACCAGGACGAGAGCGGCGATCGACAATGCGCGCACGGCCCATCTGCGCCAGGGACGAAGCGCGCGGGAAGAGACGGCTGCGCCGGCCTCGCCGCCATTCGTCCGCGCGCTGCGAGACAGTGTGCGCGCATCCGTCATGGGAGCGCGTCCGATGTCTCGAAGGCGCGGCGGCTTTCCCGTCGGATCAATTCGAGACAGCGGGCCTTGGCCTCGTTGAAGTCCGCGCTCGCGTAGATCTCCCGTGGCCGGGGGCGCGGCAGCTCGACCCTCAGATCGAGCAGGACTCGCCCCGGCGCCGCGCTCAGGACGATGACGCGATCGCCGAGAAACAAGGCCTCGTCCACATCATGCGTGACGAAAACGACGGTGTTGCCGACCTCGCGCCATTGCTCGAGGAGATGCTCCTGCATCAGCGCCCTCGTCTGCGCGTCGAGCGCGCCGAAGGGCTCGTCCATCAGCAGCACGGCCGGACGATTGACGAGCGCGCGGGCGATGGCGACGCGTTGCTGCATGCCGCCGGAGAGCTTCGCCGGATAGTCCTGCGCGAAGCGCGCGAGCCCGACCGCGGCCAGATAGTCGCAGGCGGCGCGGCGCGCTTCGGCGCGTGACGCGCCCTGCATGCGCAGGCCGAAGGCGACATTGTCCTGCGCCGTCTTCCAGGGAAAGAGCGAATAGTGCTGAAACACGATTCCCCGGTCGGGGCCGGGCCCGCGCACGGGCGCGCCGTCGACCGCGACCTCGCCGGAGGACGGCGCGACGAAGCCGCCGATCGCATTGAGCGCCGTCGATTTGCCGCAGCCCGAAGGGCCGAGCAGGCAGAGGAATTCACCGGGCTCGATCGTGAGGCTCAGCTCGGAGAGACCGGCGCCCTCTCCAAAGGAAACCGAGACGCCTCGCAATTCGACGCGCCCCTTTCCGGCCTCTGTCTGCGGCGGCGAAAGTCGGGCGTCGTCGGCCGGGCTCGGATTGCCGCTGGTCTCAAGCATATAAAAAATATAGACTAAAAGGCAGGAAAAATGCAACGCGCCCGGCGCGAGCCGAAAAAAAACGAGAAGGGGGCCGAGTGAGCCATATCGACGACGCCGACGCGGTCTACGACGCCGATGTGCTCGTCATCGGGGGCGGAACCGCCGGCCCGCTCGCCGCCTATAAGGCAAAGGCGGCGAATCCGGCGTTGAAGGTCGTTCTGCTCGAGAAGGCGAATGTGAAGCGTTCCGGCGCGATCGCGATCGGCATGGACGGGCTCAACAACGCCGTCATCCCCGGCTTCGCCAGCCCGGAGCAATATGTCCGCGAGATCACCATAGCGAATGACGGGATCGTCTATCAGAAGGCGCTGCTCGCCTATGCCGAGCGCTCCTTCGACATGATCTGCGAGCTCGACCGATGGGGCGTCAAATTCCTGAAGGACGAGAACGGCGATTACGACGTGAAGAAGGTCCATCATCTCGGCACCTATGTGCTTCCGATGCCGGAAGGCGGTTCGGTCAAGAAGATTCTCTACAGGCAATTGCGTAAGGCGCAGGTGCTGATCTCCAACCGCTTCATGGCGACGCGCCTGCTCACGGCGAAGGACGGACGCATCGCCGGCGCGATCGCCGTCAACAGCCGCAGCGCGGAGCTGCTGGTCATTCGCGCCAAGGCGGTCATTCTCGCGGCCGGCGCGGCGGGGCGTCTCGGCCTGCCGGCCTCCGGCTATCTCTGGGGAACCTATGAGAACCCCGCCAATTCCGGCGATGGCTATGCGATGGCCTTCCACGCCGGCGCCGAATTGACCAATCTCGAATGCTTCCAGATCAATCCGCTCATCAAGGATTACAACGGTCCCGCTTGCGCCTATGTCGGCGGGCCGTTCGGCGCCTATACGGCGAACAGCCGCGGCGAGCGCTTCATCGAATCCGATTATTGGTCGGGACAGATGATGCTGGAGTTCTACCGCGAGCTGCAGAGCGGCAGCGGCCCCGTGTTTCTCAAATTCGACCATCTCGCGCCCGAGACCATCGCCGAGGTCGAAGGGATATTGCACAAGGTCGAGCGTCCCTCGCGCGGGCAGTTTCACGCGGGGCGCGGAACCGACTATCGCCGCGACATGGTCGAGATGCACATATCGGAGATCGGCTTCTGCTCCGGCCACAGTGCGTCGGGCGTCTGGGTCGACGAATTCGCGCGCACCACGGTCGACGGCCTCTATGCGGCGGGCGACATGGCGAGCGTGCCGCATAATTATATGCTCGGCGCCTTCGTCAATGGCGCGATCGCGGGAGAACATGCGGCGGGATACGCGCGCGAGGTCGATCTCGCCGATTGCGATCCGGCGCAGATCGAGGCCGAGCGCGCACGCACGCGGGCGCCGCTGCGCAACGAGAAGGGCCTGCCCGCAAATCAGGTGGAATATAAGATACGGCGCTTCGTCAACGATTATCTCCAGCCCCCGAAGTCCCCGCGCAAATATGAGATCGCGCAGAAGCGCTTCGCCGAAATTCGCGCGGACCTGCAAAGCCTCGTCGCGCGCGACGCGCATGAGCTCATGCGGGCGCTCGAGGTGCATTCGATCCTCGATTGCGCGGAGATGGCGGCGGCCGCCTCGCTCTATCGCAAGGAGAGCCGCTGGGGCCTGTATCACTATCGTCTCGACTATCCGGATCGCAACGACGCGGATTGGTTCTGCCATGTGCAGCTCTATAAGGATGCGAAGGGCGGTATCGCTTGTCGTAAGCGTGCAGTCGATCCTTATGTCGTGCCGGTGGAGGCGACGGAGCGCGACGCCTACAACCGTCTGCGCATAGAAGCGCGAAGCTGAGGCCCTCATGTCTTTCGCCGAGAACCCTTCCGAATTTCCCGTCAAGGTCGACCTGGAGAAATGCATCGCCGACAAGGGCTGCACGATCTGCGTCGACGTCTGCCCGCTCGACGTTCTGCGCATCGATCCGGCGACGGGAAAAGCGCATATGAAATATGACGAATGCTGGTATTGCCTGCCCTGCGAGCTCGACTGCCCGACGAAGGCGATCACCGTGTCGATCCCCTATCTCCTGCGGTGACGACGATGGCGGCCAACGGCATTTTCGAAGAACAAGAAATTGATCTCGCTGACATCGCCGAGCGATTCGGAAGCCACGATGCGGACGAGCGACGTATCGCGATCATGGAGCTCGCGGAGAGCGGCGAGCCCGCGGGCGAAGCGCTGCTCATCCAGGCGCTACTTGATCCGCATCCGGGCGTGAGGCGCGCGGCGGCGAGCGGGCTCGAGCAATTCGACGGCGCGGCGGCGGCGCGCGCGCTGGCGGCCGCCCTTCTCGACACGGACGCCGAGGTCGCGGCCGCGGCGGATGCGAGCTTGCGCCAATTTCGTTCGCCCGAGGCGGCGGCGCCTCTTCTCGCGCTCGTCGGTCACGAGCGGGTCGATGTCCGCGCGGCCGCCTGGCGGGGCCTGCGCGGTCTGCGCGTCGGGGCGACGCTGGCGCCAGCGCTCCGCGCGCTCGAGGATGCGGACGCCCAGGTGCGGCGCGAGGCGATCGGCGCGCTGGCCTATTTGAAGGACGAGACGACGACGCCGGCGCTGATCCGCGCCGTCCGCGACGATCATTTCGACGTGCGGCGGGCCGCTCTGGCGGCGCTCGCCTTCGCGCCGGCCTCTTCGACTCTCGAGGCGATCCGCGCCGGTCTCGGCGACGCGCATTGGCGTGTGCGGGAGGCGGCGGCCGCTCTCGCCGGAAAAGTCCGGGCGGCGGGCGCCGAGGCGGGCCTGATCCAAGCGCTCTCGGACGAGACCTGGCAGGTCGCCCTCGAGGCTGCCCGCTCTCTCGGACGCACGGCGGCGGTCGGAGCGATTGCGGCGCTCGGCGCGCTGGCGACGCATCCGGTAAGCAATCTGCGCAAGGAAATAGCCGCCGCTCTCGGCGAAATCCGCGCGGCGGACGCACTCCCCATCCTCGAGCGGCTGGCGGATGACCCGGACCCCGACGTGCGTAAGATCGCCCGCTGGTCGATCCATCTCATCGACCCTTCAGCGGGCTGAGGCCGCCTCGCCTCAGAGACGGCTCAGCGACTCGAGATGAGGCGTCGGGAAAGGCTGGAGCTTTTCGAACGCCCTCGCGAGCCGCAGCACCGTCGCGTCGCCGAATTGCGGCCCGACGATATGGAGCCCGACCGGCAGGCCGTTGTTGTCGAAGCCCGCGGGCGCGGAGGCCGCCGGCTGCTGCGTGATGTTGAAGGGGAAGGCGAAGGGCGTCTCTGGCGCCGTCCCGACGCGCGGAACCGGCTTGGACTGCACTGGCGTGACGAGCAGATCGTATTTCTCGTGGAACCGGCGCAGCAGAACGCCGAGTTCTGTGCGCCGTTCATTGGCCTCCACGACCTCTGCGAGCGTTTGGCGCTCCAGCCGTTCGACGCGCTTGCGTATCCCCGGATCGATGAGATCGAGCCCGGCGTCGCCGATGTCGCGCCGCAGACGGATCGCCCGCTCGGCGTTGATCCCGTCGATGATCGCCGACGGGTCCGAGAAGCCGGGATCGGCCTCCTCGACGATGACGCCGAGCTCGGCGAGGCGCGCCACCGCGCGGTCGACGACGGCGGCGACGCCCGGATCGACCTGGATATAGCCGAGCGTGCGGCTATAGGCGATCCGTAGGCCCTTCACGCCGCCGTCGAGGCCGGCGGTCCAATCGCGCCCGTCGCTCGGCAGGCTCGTCCAATCGCGCGCATCCGGCTGGGCGATGACATTCAACAGCAGGGCGGCGTCGGTCACCGTCCGCGTGATAGGGCCGATGTGGAACAGCGTGCCATTGTGCGGATAGCCGGCGACGCGGCCGAAGGTCGGCTTGAAGCCGAACACGCCATTGATCGCGGCCGGATTGCGGATGGAGCCGCCGCCGTCCGTCGCCACCTGCAGCGGCCCGAGGCCGAGAGCGGCCGCGACGCCGGCGCCGCCGCTGCTGCCGCCGCTCACATATTGCCGATCCCAGGCGTTGGACGTCACGCCCGCGAGCTTCGTCTCGGTGAGGCCCTTGAGGCCGAATTCGGCGGTCTGGGTCTTGCCCAGTATGACGGCGCCCGATTCGCGCAGCCGCGCGGCGGGCGGGGAGTCGGCCTGTTGCACAGTGTCCGGCGTCGCGAGGCTTCCCTTGCGCGTCGGAAAGCCCTTGATGTTGAGCAGATCCTTGAAGGCGACGGGAACGCCGTCGAGGAGCCCGAGCGGCGCGCCTTTCGCCCAGCGAGCCTCGGAGGCCTTCGCCTGCGCCAGCGCCCCCTCGGCGTCGACAGCGCGATAGGCGTTGAAATGCGGTTGCAGCTCGGCGATGCGCTTCAACGTCGCCGCCGCGACCTCGACGGGCGAGATGGCCTTCGAACGATAGGCGGCGATCAGCTCGCTCGCTGAAACCTGCGTCAGATCTTGCGGCACGGCGTCCTCGAATCCCTCGATTTTTCTATCTTATTGGTAGAAATTGAAGCCGGTCAATCCGAGCGCTTCGCGTCGCTCGATAAATCCGCGATCGCGAGGCCCGATGGTCTTCCGAACATCCACAATAGTCGAGTTTCAAGAGAGATAGACGCGGTCGCCGGCCCCCGGCCGTCGCCGCGACCACCGGCAGAACGGGGCCAGACGTGACAGCCTAGCGGACGAGGCGACGCCCCGACGACGGCTGCGTCCGATCTTGTATACATAATATCTCCCGATAATATAGATTGCTGAGGACGCGCCCGTCAGCTCCGGCTCCCCATCGCCATGTCCTATGCGCTCTCCATCCTGGACAAGAGCCCCGTCGCCGAGGGGGCGACGCCCGCCGACGCGCTGCGCCAGACGATCGCGCTGGCCAAGCGCGCGGACGAGCTCGGCTATCATCGGTTTTGGCTCGCCGAGCATCATGGCGCGAAAATGCTCGCGAGCTCCGCGCCGGAGATCGTCGCCTCCCATATCCTCGCCCACACGTCGCGCATCCGCGTCGGCGCCGGCGGCGTGATGCTCCAGCACTACAGCCCCTATAAGGTCGCCGAAGTTTTCGAGACGCTCGCGGCGCTGGCGCCGGGACGTGTCGACCTCGGCGTCGGCAAGGCTCCCGGCGGTCTGCCCTATTCCACCAGAGCCCTGCAGAGGCTCCCGGACGATCTCGATTTCGAAGCGCGGCTCATCGAGCTCGAGGCGTTTCTCGAGGGCGTTCTGCCGGACGATCACGCGCTCGCCGGCCTGCTCGCGACGCCGGTCCCGCCGGAGCCGCCGCAGCGTATCCTGCTCGGCGGCGGCCCTTCCAGCGCCGAGCTGGCCGCGCGGCGCGGATGGCGCTTCGCCTACGCCGGTCATTTCAACGGCGATCCCGTGACGCTCGCGCAATCGCTCGAGACATACCGGCGCATCGCCGGCCGGCCGGCCATGCTCGCCATCCATGCGTTCGCCGCCGAGACGCAGGAAAAGGCGGAGCGGCTCATCGGCCCGCTGCGTCTCTACAAGATCCATCTTCGCGACGGACGAACAGTCAATCTGCCGACGCTCGATATCGCCGCCGAATTCGCCCGTCAGGCGGGACTCTCCGACGAGGACTATCGCGCCGAGGAGATACGCCCGCTCGTCGTCTTCGGCGCAGCGGATCGGGTGCGGCGCGAGCTCGACGCGCTGGCCGGGCGCCATGGCGTGGACGAATTCATTCTCGATACGCCGATCGCCGATTTCGAAGAGCGGCTCGCCTCCATCGAGTTCATCGCCCGCGCCTGCGCCGGAGACCGACCCGTATGAGCCGCAAGCCCGTCAGATTCGGCCTCATGTTGCATGGGGCCGGCGCCAATATGAATTCCTGGCGTCACCCGAGCGGGCCGGCGGACGCCAGCGTCGATCTCGATTTCACCATCGAGACGGTCCGAAAGGCGGAAGAAAATGGCTTCGCCTTCGTCTTCGTGGCGGACGGGCTCTACATCACGGACCAATCGCTTCCGCATTTTCTCAACCGCTTCGAGCCGCTGACGATCCTCTCCGCGCTCGCCGCCCGCACGTCGAAGATCGGTCTCGCCGGCACCGTCTCGACGACCTATTCCGAGCCTTTCACCATCGCCCGGCAATTCGCCTCGCTCGATTTGATCAGCGGCGGACGCGCCGGCTGGAACGTCGTGACCTCGCCGCTGGAGGGCAGCGCGAGGAACTATGGGCGATCCCATCCGGAACATGCGCTGCGCTATGAGATCGCCGACGAATATCTCGCGGTCGCGCAAGGTCTCTGGGACAGTTGGGACGACGACGCCTTTGCGCGCGACCGCGCGACGGGACGTTTTTTCGATCCGCAAAAGCTGCATCGGCTCGACCATGAGGGGCGCTTCTTCAAAGTCGCCGGCCCGCTGAATGTGGGGCGCTCGGCGCAGGGCCAGCCGGTGATCTTCCAGGCCGGCGCGTCGGACGCCGGCATAGCGCTCGCCGGAAAATATGCCGACGCCGTGTTCACGGTAGCGGCTTCGCTCGAAGAGGCGCGCGCCTTTTCCGAAAAAGTGAAGGAGAGCGCCGTCGCTCATGGCCGGCGGCGCGACGACGTCCTTGTCTTTCCTGGCGCCGGTCCGATCGTGGGCGCGACGGAGGCGGAGGCCGACGCCAAATATCAGACCATTCGCGATCTTCTCGGCATAGAGGAGGCGCTCGTCTATCTCGGCCGATTCTTCGACCACCATGACTTCAGCCGATACGAGCTCGACGCGCCCTTCCCAGAGCTCGGAGACCTCGGCAGGGAGGGCTTCCGCTCGACGACCGACGCCATCAAGGCGCGGGCTCGGCGGGAGGGGCTGACGCTGCGCGAGGTCGCGCTCTCGGTCGCGACGCCGAAGCCGACCTTCATCGGGACGGGCGAGAAAGTCGCGGACGAAATGCTGCGCTGGATCGACGAGGGCGCGGCCGATGGTTTCATTCTCGGTTTCCCGGTCACGGCGGAAGGGCTAGATGATTTCGTCCGCCATGTCGTTCCGGCGCTGGAGGCGCGAGGACGCTGCTCCCGCGACCTGCCGGGCCGGACGCTGCGCGATCATCTGGGCCTGCCGCGCAAGGAGAGCCGCTACGCTCTCGGCGCGGCGGCCGAACAGAGGAGCGTGTCCCGATGACGGCTTCGATCGAGACCATCTCCGAGCGCGCCGCGGCCGTCGCCGCGGCCGTCGGCCGCCGCGCCGATGAATTCGTCTCGCTGCGCCGGGACATTCATCGCCATCCCGAACTCGCCTTCCAGGAGCGACGCACGAGCGACCTCGTCGCGGAGCGTCTTGCCGATTGGGGCTATGAGGTGACGCGCGGCCTCGGCGGAACCGGCGTCGTCGGGACGCTGAAACGCGGCGACGGTCCGCGCAGCCTCGGCCTGCGCGCGGATATGGACGCGCTGCCCATCGCCGAGACGACCGGACTGCCCTACGCCAGCGTCCGCGACGGCGTGATGCACGCCTGCGGACATGACGGACATACGGCGATCCTGCTCGCCGCCGCCCGCTATCTGGCCGAGGCGGGAGACGTTCACGGAACGCTCAACGTCATCTTCCAGCCGGCCGAGGAGATCGGCGCCGGCGCGCGGCGCATGCTGGACGACGGGCTCCTGGAGCGCTTTCCCTGCGACGCGATCTTCGGGCTGCACAATTGGCCCGGCCTCGCCGCGGGCCGGCTGGCTTTCGTCCCCGGCCCCGCAATGGCGTCTGTCGATCAGGCGCATGTCACCGTGCGCGGCAAGGGCGGCCATGGCGCCGAACCGCAGGACACGATCGATCCGATCGTCGTCGCCGCCCATATCGTCACCGCGCTTCAGACGATCGTGTCGCGCAATGTCGATCCGCTCGACATGGCGGTCGTCACCGTCGGCTCGATCCACGGCGGCTCCGCCTCCAACGTCATTCCCGAGAGCGTCGAAATGAAGCTCACGGCCCGCGCATTCAGACCACAGGCGCGCAAGCTGCTCGAGGAGCGCATACCGGCGCTCGTGCGCGCGCAGGCGGAGAGCTTCGGCGCCGTCGCGGAGGTGCGCTATCGGCTCGGCTTTCCGCCGGTCGTCAATCACGCCGCCGAGACGGAGCTGGCGCGACTCACGGCGCTCGCGACATTCGGCGAAAAACGTGTCGAAGAGAGCTTTCCGCCGCGCACGGCGAGCGAGGATTTCGCCTTCTTCCTCGACGCGAGGCCGGGCTCGTTCCTGTTTCTCGGCAATGGCGACAGCTGCTCCCTCCACAATTCCGGCTACGATTTCAACGACGAGAGCCTCGCGCCCGCGGCCGTCTATTGGGCGCTGCTCGCCGAGAGCTTTCTCTCCTGAAAAGGCGAACCGCATGACGGATCGTTTTCTCTACGCCTCTCCGCTCGATCCCCGCGCCACGCCGCTGCTCGACGATCTGGTCCGGGAATACGACGCGCGTTACGGCGATTTCTTCGGGCCGGCCGGCGGAACGAACGAAGTCACTCGCTATCCGCCCGAGGCCTTCGCGCCGCCCGAGGGCAATTTCCTGCTTCTCTTGCGCGGAGACGAGACGATTGGCGGCGGCGCCTTCCGCCGCTACGACGAGACGACCGCGGAGTTCAAGCGCATCTGGACGCGAAGCGACCTGCGCCGACAAGGGCTGGCGCGCGCGCTGGTGCAGGAGCTCGAAGCCCAGGCGCTTCGCCAAGGCTACACGCGCGTATTCTTGATGACCGGCTGCCGTCAGCCGGAGGCGGCCAATCTCTATCTCACATCGGGGTATCGCGCGCTCTTCGATTCGGCGGCGGACCTCGAAGCGCTCCGAATTCTCCCCTTTGAAAAGCAGCTGCTGCTCCGAAATGACCGATGTCTTACCCAATCGCGCGACGATCGCCGCCCTGCTTCGCCGGGTTGAGACGTGTGGCGACGACTTCTGATGGGACCGCGCTCGAGTGGCGTTCAACGCCGCCGCTCTGACCGTCGAGGCCGTCAGAGGAGCCGAAGCCGTGAGCGCGAAATTCCGTAGATATCGGCTCGTCGGCGCGGCCGCCGCTACACGCCTTCGGCGATCCCATCGAGCTTCCTGGGCCTTATCGACGAACCGTGAGTCAATCGAGTGTGACCTTCAACGTTCCACCGAAAGTGCGCGGCAGATCTTGCAAGCCGACCGTTGCGGGGGAGGTCGTCGTGCCGGCCGTCCAGGACGTGAAATAGCGTTTGTCGAAAAGATTCTTGCTCCAGACGGACAGGCTATAGCGCTTGTCTTCCGTGCGCAGGCCGAAGCCGAAATCGACCACCGAATAGGCGGCCTGCCAATATTGAAACACCGAATGCGGGTCGGTGAGCTGCGTTCTGTCCTTCCAGGCGACGTTCACATAGGCGAAGCCATTGACGGGAACGGCCCAGTTCGGCCCGAAATCGCTGAGGAGCGGACCCAGAGGATATTCGTAGTCGGCCCCGACGTTGAACGCCCATTTCGGCAAATTCTCCCATCGGGTGTTGGAGCGCGAAAGAGTCAAAGGCGCTTTGATGAATCCCGCCGGGACCGGATTGGGAGTCGGCCATATCCAGTCCGAGGGGGGAGCCGCATTGGCGAAGTCGATGTAGCGAACCTCGGTGTAAGCGCCCGATAGGTTCAACTGAAGTCGTTCGATCGGACTCCAGCGTCCATCGAACTCGACGCCGCGAAGTCGGATGTGAGGTATGTTGCCGAGATAGGTCAAGCGCAGAGGCTGACCCGTGCTGTCCAGATAGCTCGTATCCGTCAATTGGTCCTGAAGATTGAAAATGTCGGACCAATAGAGATTCACATTGGCGATCAAACGTCCGTCGAGCCAGCTCGTCTTGGCGCCGATCTCGTAATCCCACGATGTCTCCGGCTTTGTGACGACCGACTGAAAGCCTTTGAATGTCAGGCCATCCATGATCGGCAGCGCGGAAATATTGACCGCTCCGGCCTTCTCGCCGCGCCCGATCAATCCATAGAGCGTGATATTGTCGTCGACCTTGTATTTCGGGTTGAATATCCCCGTGAACATATTGCGCTTCTTCGTCTGGCCGCCGGTGTCGAAAATGCCGGCGCCTGTCGCGCCGCGAACCGCCGTGTAGACCTGCTGCGCCGAATAGGTCGTGCTCCAGGCGTTGATCCAGGCGAAATTGGAGCCTTCCTTCACCTCGTAGCTGTCGCGCAGGCCGAGGGTCAGAGTCCATCGGTCGTCGAGATGGTATGACGCTTGGCCGAAGGGGGCGAGCTGAAAAGTGTTCGACTTTCCGGTCTGGCGCTGTTGGAAGCCACGCTGCAATGCGGAGTTATTGTACCATTTCGCGGCGTCGGTTCCAAAATTGTTTCCGGAAAAATCCCAGATCTTTTCATAGAGCGAATAGACTCCCGTCTGCCATTCCAATTGCCGATCCTTGGGCGAAGCGAGCCTGATCTCCTGCGAATATTGATCGACCCAGATATTGCCGTAGCCATTGTTCGTTTCGGTCCATTGCGCGCCGCCGGCCGGCGTCTCGGGAGAATTGGGATGGGTGTAATATTGCCCCCATGCCGAGATCGACGTGAGCGTATTCTCGCCGATCTGGCGGTCGATCTGATTCGACACGCTCAATGTCTGGGCTTCGTGCGTTCCGAAGCCGACGATATAGGGCTTGTAGGGATCGAATGTGAGGACCGGCCGGCCGAGCCGGTTCCACAATGTCTGCGAAAAGCTCGTCCCGAAGGTTCCATTCGCATAGAGCACGGCCGAGTCCGAGAAGGGTCCGCGTCCCGATTTCCCGTAATTGTTATATTCGTAGGAGCTCGCGCGATTGAAGATCAGGCGGTCGGTGAATTCGTCGCCGACATAGAGCAATTGCCCGCGCACGCCCCAGCGATGATTGTTCAGATAACCGGCCCCTGTCGCCTGATCGTGAATCCAGCCCGCGCCCTGATCGAGATAGAAGGCGACGCGATAGGCGAGTTTGT
>Ga0265328_10000077_pt1 | contig 51412 bp, 52 predicted proteins | sample 41624metaG_FD_202086 | JGI IMG/M metagenome (GOLD analysis project Ga0265328, IMG submission 202086) | Rhizosphere microbial communities from Carex aquatilis grown in University of Washington, Seatle, WA, United States - 4-16-24 metaG | ecosystem: Host-associated > Plants > Roots > Rhizosphere...
AGCAATGCACGCGCGTGGCGAAGGCGATGGTGACGCAGTTGGGCTTTTCCGACAAGCTCGGCGCGGTGGCTTACGCCGAGCCGCAGCAGGAGCAGTTCCTCGGCTATTCGCTCGGCCGCGGCCAGTCTCTCTCCGAGGCGACGCAGCAGACGATCGACGCCGAAGTGCGCCGCTTCGTGACGGAAGGCTATGAGACGGCCAAGCGCATCTTGACCGAGAAGCGCGCCGACCTCGAGACGATCGCCAATGCGCTGCTCGAATTCGAGACGCTGAGCGGCGAGGAACTGACGGGCCTGCTGGCCGGCGTGAGGCCGGTGCGCGAAGACGCGAGCGCCGCGCCGCCGCAACCGCCGCGCGCCTCGGCCGTGCCCTCGACGGGGCGCAAGCCGGAGCCGGACGTGGGCGGCATGGAGCCGCATCCGGTGTGAGGGCGCGGCAAGCTCGAACGCTCTGAAAACCCGGCGGAAACGCCGGGTTTTTCGCGAGGGTGGGCGTGTCGAGGAAGGGGTGTCGAGACCGCCGCGAGATCGTCGCCAGATAGACGCCGAAGGCTTTAGGCTCTGCGCGACCGAACGTTTTTGATCGCGGCCGATGGCGCGGGTTTTCGGATCACGAAGCTGAGGATTTGCAATGATGAAGATTCGGGATGTGATGAAGCGGCTGGAAAAAGACGGTTGGAATCTTGTTGCGACGCGGGGCAGCCATCGTCAATATAAGCATTCGAAAAAACCGGGGCGCGTGACGGTTGCCGGCAAACCGTCGGACGACGTCGCGCCGGGAACGCTCGACAGCATATGGAAACAGTCCGGACTGAAGGAGCGACCTTGATGCGCTACGCAGTGGTGATCGAAAGAGCTGGCGAAAATTATTCCGCCTATGTGCCGGATTTGCCCGGCTGCATCGCGACGGGCGAAAGTCTGGCCGAGACCGAAAGCGAAATCCGCGACGCGATCCGATTCCATATCGACGGACTGATGGAGGATGGCCTGCCGATCCCGCCGGGCGCTGCGGTGGCCGAATATGTGGAGGCGTGAGGTGGGGTCGGAATATCGGGGACGGGGTCCCCAACACGCTGGACAACACACACTCCCTCCGCCAGCCTAATTGCATGATGCACATAAGGCCTTGCCGTATGCCGCACTCGTCGCCGAAAGGTCTCACGCCGCGTCGGGCAGGCGCGCCACCTTGATCTCGTCCTGATGGAGACGCGCGAGGGCTAGATCACGCTGGATCTTCATGCGACACAGCGTATCGGCCTTCAAACCGAAAGCTTTCTCGAAGCGTATCGCCATCTCCGCGCTGAGGCCGATCCGGCCGTTGAGCAGCCCGCTCATGGCTTGCCGGGAGACGCCAAAATGCCGCGCCAGTTCGCTCGCGCCCAAGCCGCGGGGAGCGACGACTTCCTCGCGGAGCCAGAGCCCGGGGTGAACCGCGAAATAGGGGGAAACCGCGATGGCCATCAGTGGTAATCCTCCAGGCCCAAATTCACGATCGATTGGCCCTCGCCGACTTTGCACGTGAGCCGCCCGTTTTTCGTCAGCGTGAGGGCGTAATTTCCCGCTCGCTCGCCCATCGGAGGATGGCGCGGTCGGCGCCGTTGGCGAATGCGACAAATCGTCCGGCCTGCTGCAGACCAATGCGGCAAAGCGGGTTCAAGCCTAACCCTTTCTCCATCCGCTAAAATCCTCCCGCTTGCGCTCGCCGAGCGGCCATGCCGTCGCCAATCTTGGTCAAGATCGTGCTATAGCTCGATTCGAGCATCGAGCTCGGCATGGCGCCGAGCGTGAGGATATGACGACATGGCCCGAAATTATTTCGGAACGGACGGCATACGCGGCAAGGCGAACGACAAGATCACGCCGGAACTCGCCTTGAAGATCGGCCAGGCCGCCGGCATCATCTTTCAGCGCGGCGAGGGGCGTCACCGCGTCGTCATCGGCAAGGACACGCGGCTGTCCGGCTATATGATCGAATACGCCTTGGTCGCGGGCTTCACCTCTGTGGGCATGGACCCGCTGCTGCTGGGGCCGATGCCGACGCCGGCCGTCGCCATGCTGACCCGTTCGATGCGCGCCGAGGTCGGCGTGATGATCTCGGCCTCGCACAACGCCTATGAAGACAACGGCATCAAATTGTTCGGCCCCGACGGGCACAAGCTCTCCGACGAAATCGAGTCCGAGATCGAGGCGCTGCTCGACGGCGATCTGTCGCACAAACTGGCGCAGTCGCGCGACCTCGGCCGCGCCCGCCGCATCGAGGACGTGCGCGCGCGCTACATCGAATTCGCCAAGCGCACGCTGCCGCGCAACATGAATTTCGAGGGCTTGCGCATCGTGCTCGATTGCGCCAATGGCGCGGCTTACCGGGTCGCGCCGGAAGCGCTGTGGGAGCTCGGCGCCGAAGTCATCGCGATCGGCGTCGAGCCGGACGGCTTCAACATCAACCGCGACTGCGGCTCCACGGCGCCGCAGGCGTTGCGGCAGAAAGTGCGCGAGCTGCGCGCCGACGTCGGCATTGCGCTCGACGGCGACGCCGACCGCGTCATCATGGTCGACGAAAACGGCCATGTGGTCGACGGCGATCAGCTGATGGCCGTCGTCGCCGAGAGCTGGCGCGCGCAAAATCTGCTGTCGCGCCCGGGCATCGTCGCCACGATCATGTCGAACCTCGGACTCGAGCGCTATTTGAAATCGCTCGATCTCTCGCTGGAGCGCACCGCCGTCGGCGACCGCTACGTATTGGAGAGAATGCGCGAAGGCGGCTTCAACGTCGGCGGCGAGCAATCCGGCCACGTCATCTTGTCGGATTATTCCACCACCGGCGACGGCCTCGTCACCTCGATGCAGGTGCTGGCGGAGGTCAAGCGCCGCAACAAGCGCGTCAGCGAGGTCTGCCGGCGCTTCGAGCCGATCCCGCAAATATTGCGCAACGTGCGCGCGGCGCGCGAGCAGCTCGACCGCGAGACGGTGGCGCGCGTCATTCACGCAGCCAGGCAGCGTCTCGGCGAGAAGGGCCGCCTCGTCATACGGCCCTCCGGCACGGAGCCGGTGATCCGTGTCATGGCGGAAGGCGACAACCGCGATCTCGTCGAGGAAATCGTCGGCGACGTTTGCCAGGCTCTGAAGGTCGCCGCGGCGCAGGCGGCGTAATCGATCGCGCCCGCCGACTGCGCCCGCCGACTTGCCAACGCAGCCAAAGCGTCGCAGATTTGCGGCGGGAGACGGCGCGATCCCGCGCATGTCGGCAGGGATCGGTCAGGACGAGATGAAGCTCCTATACAGCAAGGGGATCGTCGCCGAGAGAAAAGCGGCGTTGACCGAAGCCATTTCAGCGCTGAGGGCGCGCGGCGTCACGCCGAAGCTGGCGGCTGTGCTGTGCTCGGCGGATCCCGCGGCGGCGAGCTACGTCTCGGTAAAGCGCAAACATACCGAAGAAGTCGGCGGGGCCTTCGAGGTCGTCGATCTTTCCGCGGTGGGCGGCTATGCGGAGGTCGAAAGCCGGATGACGTTGCTCTGCGCTCGGGCGGACGTTCATGGCGTCATATTGGTGATGTCGTCGAAGCCCGAGATGGACGAAGTCGATCTGACGAATCTCATCCCGGCGGGCAAGGACGTCGACGGGCTGTCCGCGGCGAATCTCGGGGCGCTGGTTCAGAACGGCCCGCTGCAAAGGTTTCTGGCGCCCGCCACCCCGCAAGCCTGCATCCTCCTCGCGCAGTCCGAGACGCGGCTCGAGGGCAAGCGCGTCGTGGTGATCGGGCGGGGACGCACGGTCGGCAAGCCGCTGGCGAACATGCTGGTCAACTTGGGCGCCACGGTCACCGTCTGTCATTCCGCAACGCGCGACATCCCGCAAATTTCGCGTTCGGCGGAAGTCGTGTTCGTCGCGACGGGACGACCGCATCGCTTCGGCAGGGAGTATTTCAGCGACGGGCAGGTCGTCGTCGATGCGGGGATCGGCTTCATCGGCGACAAATTGGCCGGGGACGTCGACCTGGCGGCCCTCGGGGACCTCGATGTCCGCTTGACCCCGGTTCCCGGCGGCGTGGGGCCGCTGACCTCGGTTCTGATATTGGAAAATTTGCTGAAGCTGGTCGAGTTCGGCGAAAAAACCGCTCCCTCCGCTGGAGAAAATCGCGCCCCTTGAGGCGGCTTTCCGTGGGCTGGGCGTTCGCCGCCCCCGCGCCACGCCATGCCGGACGGCTCCGAAAACAACGCCGCGGCGTCGCGGATTTGAAGGCCGAGCGCCGCGCTCCTCTTCCCCTTCGACGGCGAGGGCGCCGGCGCGGCGAAAAAACACGCCGCGCCCGTATCTTGCCGCGCGGCGCGGCGCTCTTGTCGAAGTCAAGCAAAGCAGCAGGATTCGAGCCGCCATGCAGTGTATTGCTCCGTTAAGACTTTGGTGATCGTTCGGATTAAGGTTAGTTCGTAAGCTTAACCCGAATTTAATTCTTTGTCCGCATCCTGCCCTCGCATCGGCATTTTGCCACGGGTTCGCGTAGCGGCCCTTTTCTGGAGAGAGGGAAACACACCATGGGCACGACGAGAGCCCTTCTTCTGGCGACGCTCGCCATTGGCGCGAGCACGGCCGCCAGCGCCGCCGACCTGCTGCCCCCGCCGCCGCCGCTGCCGCCCGCTTCGGCTCCGGCCGCGGATTTCGGCGGCTGGTACATCCGCGCGGACGTGGGCGTCGGCGCCATCCAAGCCGAAAACTTCCGCTCGACGCTCTCCCCGGATTACTCCTTCGGCACGCCGATTCTGCCGAACGCCTTCATCCAGCCGGTGTTTGGGTCGGTGGGCGACACCGCCTTCGCCGGCGTCGGCGTCGGCTATCAGCTCAACAACTGGCTGCGCGGCGACATCACCGCCGAGTATCGCAACGAGGCGACCTATCGTCGCGGCATCTGGTATGTGCAACTCGACGGCAGCAACAACACCGGCGCGGACTATTATTCGGCCGGCCTCAGCACGGCGCTGTTCATGGCCAATGGCTATGTCGACCTCGGCTGCTGGCATGGAATCGTGCCCTATGTCGGCGGCGGCGTCGGCGTCGCCGCGCATCAGTTCCGCGGCCTCTACGACAATGGCGGCGCCTATGCGGCGGACACGAATCCGGCGAATTTCGCCTGGTCCGTCATGGGCGGCGTCGCGTTCAACGTCACTCCCAATCTCAAGCTCGACATCGGCTATCGCTACCTCGACATGGGCAGCGTGACCAGCAATCCGCTCGAATGCCTGAACAAGCCCTGCTTCCACGAGAAACAGTCCTTCAGCGTCGCGTCGCACGACGTGCGCGTCGGATTGCGCTACGTGTTCAGCGACATCGGGCGTCCGGTGATGCCGCTCATCGCCAAATATTGATCGGCGCAAGTCGATTGCCGCCATTCGCGACGCGGAGCCGCCGGCTCCGCGTTTTTTTTCGTCTGGACGGGGCCGCGCCTCGCGCATCCTGCGGGTGCGACTTGACGGCGCCGCGGCGACGGGCCACCTCCTTTGGCGCTTCGCTCTTCCTCGAATGCGGCTTTCGAGCAAAATGACCCCGCGACCCGCTGCGAGTCACTCCGCCTTCCCGGCGCCCCCCGCCGAGCCGGCGCTGCTGTGCGCGCGCGGATTGGTCAAGCGCTACGCGACGCCGCAGGGGCCGCTCATCGTCCTGCGCGGCGTCGACCTCGGCTTGAACGCCGGGGAAACGCTGGCGCTGATGGGAGAATCGGGCAGCGGCAAGAGCACGCTGCTGCATTTGCTCGCCGGTCTCGACACGCCCGACGCCGGGGAGATTTTCGTCGACGGCGTCTCGCTCGGCGCGACGAGCGAGGAAGGCCGCGCCGCTCTGCGGCGAGAGCGCGTCGGCGTCGTGTTCCAGCGCTTCAATCTGATCCCCAGCCTGACGGCCGGACAAAACATGGCTTTGCAGGCGCGACTGGCCGGACGGCTCGATCCCGCCTGGCAGGCGGAGCTCGCCGACCGCCTCGGCCTCACCAATCTCCTGGACCGCTACCCCGAGCAACTGTCCGGCGGGCAGCAGCAGCGCGTCGCCGTGGGCCGCGCGCTGGCGGCGCGGCCGCGGATCTTGCTGGCGGACGAGCCGACCGGCAATCTCGACGAGGCGGCGGGCGACGAAGTGCTGCAACTCACTCTGGAGCTGGTCGCCGCGACCGGCTGCGCGCTGCTGCTGGCGACGCATAGCGCGCGGCTCGCCGGACGCTTGCAGCGCCAGGCGCGGCTCGTGCGCGGGTCGATGGCGCCGGCATGAGCGCCCTGGCTTGGACTTTTCTCACGCTGGTCAGCCATTGGCGCCGACACTTCGGAAATTTCTGCGCGCTGTTCGCCGGGCTCGCGCTCGCGACCGCTCTATGGAGCGGCGTGCAGGCGCTCAACGCGCAGGCGCGCGCCAGCTACGCCAGCGCGGCGGCGCTGTTCGAAGAGGGCGGCATGCGCCGGATCGACGCGCCGCATGGCGGGCTGTTTCCTCAAGAGCTTTACGTCCGGCTGCGGCGCGGCGGCTGGAGGGTCTCGCCGGTCCTGGAAGGCGCGGCGCGCATCGGCGAAAAGTCCTTCGAACTCGTCGGCGTCGAGCCCATGACCGCCACGGGCGAGGCGATGCGCGGCGGCGGCGGCGGCGCCGACGGCTTTTTGATTGGCGCGGGCCTGACCTTGCTGGCTCCGGCGACGCTGAAGGAGATGGACCTGGACGAAGGCGCGGCGCCCTCGAACGAACGCGGGCTGGCGCTGCCGCCGCTGCGGGTCGCAAAGGGCGTTCCGCCGGGCTTTCTGATCGTCGACATCGGCGCGGCCCAGCGCCTGCTCGACCGGCCCGGTCTGCTGTCGCGTCTGACGCTGGCCCCCGGCGGGGACGCCGGCGCGCCGCCGCTCGAAAAACTCGTCGGCGACGCGCTCCGCCTCGTCGACGCGGACGACGCGCCGGGACTGGAGAAGCTGACGGATTCCTTTCATCTCAATCTGACGGCCTTCGGCGGCCTCGCCTTTCTCGTCGGGCTGTTCATCGCCCATGCGGCGCAGGGCCTCGCTTTCGCGCAGCGCCTGCCGACGATCCGCACGCTGCGCGCCTGCGGCGTCACGGCGCGGATGCTCGCCGCCGCGCTGCTCGCCGAGGCCGCTCTGCTCGGCCTCGTCGCGGGCGGCGTCGGCCTCGTCGGCGGACATTTCGTCGCCGCCGCTTTGCTGCCCAACGTCGCCGCCAGTCTCGAAAGCATTTACGGCGCGCATGTCGACGGCGCCTTGGAGTTCGAGCCGCGCTGGGCGGCGCTCGGCCTCTGCGTCGCTTTGCTGGGCGCACTGGCCGCGGCGGCCGGGGGAGTCTGGGCCACCGCGCGCCTCGCGCCGCTGGAGACGGCGCGGAGTTCGGCGCGGCGCCTGTCGATCCCGCGACGGTTCGCCGGCGCGGTTCTGGCCTTCGCGGCGGCGCTCGCCGGGTCGCTTTGGGGGGACTCGCTCGGCCTGGCCTTCGCCGCGATCGGCGCCTTGCTGCTCGGCGCCGTATTGATTTTTCCCGTGCTGCTCGACGGCGCGGCGCGGCTCGGCTCGCGCTTCGCGCAGGGCCCGATCGCGCAATGGTTCTGGGCCGATTGCCGCTTGCAGACGCCGAGCCTCTCGCTCGCCTTGACGGCGATGCTGCTGGCGCTCGCGACCAACATCGGGGTCGGCGCGATGGTGACGAGCTTCCGCGCCACCTTCGTCGCCATGCTGGAAGAAAGACTGATCGCCGAAGTCTATATGGAGGCGGCGAGCGACGCCGACGCGCAGCGCATCGTCGCCTATTTGCGTAGTCGGCCGGAGGTCTCGGCGATCCTGCCGACCGCGCGGGCGACGACGCGGCTGGCGGGACAGCCGGCGGAAGTCGTCGGCCTCGCGCCGCACGAAACCTTTCGCGCGCATTTTCCGCTGCTGTCGGCTCGCGCCGACGCTTGGGACCGCGTCGAGAAGGGCGAGGCGGCGCTGGTCAGCGAGCAATTGGCCCGGCGTCTGCGCCTCGGGCTCGGCGACGCGGTCGAGGCGCCGACGCCGACGGGGCCGTGGCGCCTGGAAATCGTCGGCGTCTTTCCCGATTACGGCAATCCGCGCGGGCAGTTGCGCGTCGACATCGACGCGCTGGCGCGGCGCTGGCCGGATTTGCGCCGCGTCGGCATGAGCCTGCGCACGGACCCCAAGCGCGCCGCCAGGCTCGTCGCCGATTTGCGCGAGGCTTTCGGCCCGGCGTTGTTGCGCGCGATGGATCAGGCCAGCGTCAAGGAGCTGTCCTTGCGCATCTTCGAACATACTTTCGCGGTGACGGCGGCGCTGAACGGGTTGACCCTGTTCGTCTCCGGCGTCGCGCTGTTCGCGGCTTTGACGACGCTCGGCGATCTGCGTCTCGCCGAACTCGCGCCGCTCTGGGCGCTGGGCGTCGCGCGGCGGCGCCTCTCCGCGATGGAGATCGCCCGCATCGTCTCGCTGGCCGCCGCCACCGCGCTCGCCGCCGTGCCGCTCGGTCTGGCTTTGGCTTATGCGCTGGTCGCGGTCGTCAACGTGCGCGCCTTCGGCTGGCGCGTGCCGTTCCAGCTGTTTCCGGCGCAATGGGGACAAATGCTGCTGCTCGCCGTCGCGACGGCGCTGCTGGCGGCGGCGATTCCGGCGCTGCGGCTGGCGCGCGCTTCGCCCGTCGCCTTGCTCAAGGTGTTCGAAGATGAGGGCTGACCGCCGCGCCGCGCTCGCCGCGCTGTTTCTTCTCTGCCTCGGCAAGGCGGCTTGCGCCGAAGGTTTCGCCGGCCTCGGCGACGGCGCCGCGGGGTTCGAAGCGGTCGTGCCGGGCAAGCCGCTGAGTTTCCCCAAGGACTTCGGCGCGCATCCTGCGTTTCGCATCGAATGGTGGTATCTCACCGTCAATCTGACCGGCGAGGACGGGGCGCGCTACGGCGCGCAATGGACGCTGTTTCGCAATGCGATGGAGCCGAACCCCGAGCGCCCCGGCTGGGCCGACCGCACCCTCTATATGGCGCATGCGGCGCTCACCAGCGCGACCGAACATCTCGTCGCGGAAGATTTCGCCCGCGGCGGCGTGGGTCAGGCGGGGGTGACGGCGGAGCCCTTCGAGGCCTTCATCGACGACTGGTCCTTCGCCGCGCAGGCCGACGGGCGCTACCTTGCGACCGCGAAGGGCGCGGAGTTTTCCTATGCGCTGGGGCTGCGCGCCGAAGGGCCGCTGGTTCTGCACGGCGACGCCGGCTACAGCCGCAAGTCGGAGCAGGGGCAGGCCTCCTATTATTTCAGCCAGCCTTTCTTCGCGGTCGACGGCGTCGTCAGGCTGCACGGGCGCGCGGTGAAGGTGACCGGGCGCGGCTGGATGGATCGCGAATGGAGCAGCCAGCCGCTCTCGCCCGATCAAAAAGGCTGGGACTGGTTCGCGCTGCATCTGCCGCGCGGCGAGAGACTGATGCTCTACCGCTTTCGCGGCGCGAAGACGAGTTTCGCCGGAACCTGGATCGGCGCCGACGGCGCGACGCGATCCTTGAGCGGCGCCGACATCACGCTGACGCCGCTGGAGACGGCGCGCCTCGCCGAGCGCGACGTGCCGATCCGCTGGCGCGTCGAGGTCGCGAGCCTGCGCCTCGCGATCGAGACCGCGCCGCTGAACCCCAACAGCTGGATGGCGACGCGCTTTCCCTATTGGGAGGGGCCGATCTCCTTCCAGGGCAGCCATGCGGGCGAGGGCTATCTCGAAATGACCGGCTATTGAGGCGCGATTTTGGAGTCGCCAGGCAGTTTTTCGCGCGCGGGGTCTGACCGCCGGCAAAGAGGGCTCTATCTACGTGACGAGACGTCTGCTTCCCGCGCGCCTTGAGCGCAAGCTTCCTGATTTTCGAGGAGATGGATCGTGAAATCGATTGTTTTGGCCTTTGCGATCGCTTGCTTCGCCCCCGCCGCGCTCGCCGGAAATTCCGAACTTTCGCTGGCCGCGCTGGTCGGCGTCCATTCGCCGCATCTCACCGCGGCGGAGAAGGCGCTGCTCGAGGAATATTTGGAGGGCGAAGCGAAGGGGGGCGGCGCGAAATTCGCGGTGACCGCCAGCGCCGTCACCTGCCGCATGAGCGACGTGGACATCGCCAATCATTCCTGCGAAATCGACTTCGGCGCGAAAAAGGTCACGCTGGCGGCGCGCAAGGCGCATGAACTCTACGCGACGCTGATCGAGAACGGCGTGCCCTCAGACGGCGCGGCGGGCTCGATCTACGAAGCGCTCGCCGATCTCGATTGCACGATCGTCCCCGCCGAAATCAAGGACAGGAGCGGCGCCGGCGCCTCCTGTAAATTCAAGCCATCGAAGTAGATCTCCTGCGTCAGGAAACACAATCCACTCGAGGGCCGCGTCATTGCGAGCGAAGCGAAGCAATCCAGGGGCCGCGTCAGCCACGAATCATATTCCGGTGGCGGCTGCGAAGAGTTTAAGGTCGCGCCCGTGACTCCTGGATTGCTTCGCTGCGCTCGCAATGACGGCTTGTCGCCGCGGATTGCGTTTCGTGACGCGGTATTGGCGGCGATCCGCGCCATCCGACGCGAGCGAGCGCAACACGGCTCCATCGCTTTTTCCCCACGTGATTTCAGATGCCTCTTTGCTAAAATGACAAAATTATGACACTGTCCGTTTCCCTCCGGAGGCCCAGAATGCTCTCGTGGTTCCAAGCCCTCATGCCCAAGGATCAGGGCTTTTTCGATTCCTTCGAACGCCATACGCAGACCATCGTCGCGGGCGCCAAGGGTTTGCGCGGCTTGCTCGACGGCGGCGAGAAAATGCTGGCCTTTTCGACCGAGATCAAGCGCCAGGAGAAGCTCGCGGACGACATTACGCGCGACGTGCTGCTCGCCGTGCGACGCACTTTCATCACGCCTTTCGACCGCAGCGACATTCGCGATTTGATTTCGGCGATGGACGACACGATCGACCAGATGCACCAAACCTCCAAAGCGACGCAAATCTATGAAATCCGCAGCTTCGATCCATCGATGCGGCGCATGGGCGACATCATCGTGCAGGCGGCCGATCTGACCCGCGACGCAGTGCCGCTGCTGCGCGCAATGGGCGCCAACGCGGCCAAACTCAACGCCTACGCCGAGGACGTCTCCCGCATCGAGGACGAGGCGGACGCCATTTACGACCAAGGCCTGCGCGACCTCTTCCGCGCGCACAAAGTCTCCGACCCGATGGCCTTCATCGTCGGCTCGGAGCTCTATGGTCATCTGGAGAAAGTCGTCGACAGTTTCGAGGATGTCGCCAACCGCATCACCGGCATCGTGATCGAGCACGTTTAGGAGCGCTTACGTGCATGACGCCCTGCCCTATCTCGTCGGCCTGATCGTCGTCGCCCTCGCCTTCGATTTTCTCAACGGCCTGCACGACGCCGCCAACTCCATCGCGACGATCGTCTCGACGCGCGTCCTGCCGCCGCATCTCGCGGTGTTTTGGGCGGCCTTCTTCAACTTCGTCGCCTTTCTGTTCTTCGGCCTGCACGTCGCGCAGACCGTCGGCACGGGAATCGTCGCGCCGGGAATCATCGACGACCGCCTGATCTTCGGGGCCCTGATGGGCGCGATCTCCTGGAACCTCCTGACCTGGGCGCTCGGCATACCCTCGTCGAGTTCGCACGCCCTCGTCGGCGGCCTCGTGGGCGCGGGCGTCGCCAAGGCGGGCGTCGGCGCGATCGTCTGGGGCGGCCTGACCAAGACCGGCGCGGCGATCGTCTTGTCCCCCGCGCTCGGTTTCGTTCTGGCGTTGATGCTGGTGCTGGCGGTCTCCTGGATCTTCGTGCGCGAGACGCCGCTCGCCGTCGACACGCTGTTCCGGTCGCTGCAATTCGTCTCGGCGTCGCTCTATTCGCTCGGGCATGGCGGCAACGACGCGCAAAAGACGATGGGAATCATCGCCGTGCTGCTCTATTCTCATGGGCGTCTCGGCCAGGGTTTCCATGTGCCTTTTTGGGTGGTTCTCGCCTGTCAAACGGCCATGGGACTGGGGACGCTGTTTGGCGGCTGGAAAATCGTGCACACGATGGGGTCGAAGATCACGCGGCTGACGCCGATGCAGGGCTTTTGTGCGGAAACCGGCGGCGCGATCACGCTGTTTCTCGCGACCGGCCTCGGCATCCCCGTCTCGACGACGCATACGATCACCGGCGCCATCGTCGGCGTCGGCGCGGCGCGGCGCGTTTCCGCGGTGCGCTGGAACGTCGCCAAGGACATCGTCGTCGCCTGGGTGATCACCATGCCGATGTCCGCGGCGATCGCGGCGCTGTTTTATGCGCTGGGCGGGCTTTTCGCATGAAGAGTGCGAAAAGCCCCGGAAAGAAAACGTCGGACAGCGCCGAGCCGCGCAAGCAATACGCCGCCTTGCCCTGGCGCAAGATGGGCGAGAAACTCGAAGTCATGCTGCTGACCTCGCGCGACACGCGGCGCTGGGTCATCCCGAAAGGCTGGCCGATGAAAGGGCGCAAGCCCTATGCCGCGGCGGCCCTGGAGGCGCTGCAAGAGGCCGGCCTCGTCGGCAAGATCGAAAGAAAGAGCATCGGCTGTTACCATTATCGCAAGCGCCTGAAAAACGGCGCGGCGCTGATGTGCCGCGTCGAGGTCTTCCCGATGCGCGTGCTGCGCCAACGCAAGAATTGGCCGGAGAAAGACCAGCGCGTGACGCAATGGCGCGGCTATGTCGACGCCGCGCAAGAGGTCGCCGAGGAGGAGTTGCAGGAGATCATCCTGGCTTTCGGCGCGGGCGCCGTGAAGGCCGCGTAAGCCGCCGGCCGTCGCCCGGTTTCGGCGATCGCAGCAGGAACTTCGAACCGAGGGAGCCGCGCTTGAACGACCTACTCGATCTCGTGCGCATTCGGCTGCGCTGCAAAACGACGGATCAAGACGATCTGATCGAGCCCCGTCGCTGGCCCGTCGCGCGAGCCGGCGAATTGGCCTGGGACGAGGAGACGCTCGGCTTGTCGCTCCCGCCGATGCTGAAGCGGCTCTATCTCGACATCGGCAACGGCGGCTTTGGCCCGGGCTACGGGCTGATCGGCATGACCGGCGGCGCGCCGGACGACACGGGCAAGACGGCGCCGGAAATCTATCTCCAGCTCCGGGAGGGAGACCCGGAGGAGCCGGAATGGAAATGGCCCGAGGGTCTCCTGCCGATCTGCCATTGGGGATGCGCGATCTGTTCCTGCGTCGATTGCGCGACGCCGGGCTTTCCGATGCGGATTTTCGATCCCAACACGCGCGGCGTCGACGACACATGGAACGATTGCATCTTCGACGAGGCTGAGTCCTTCGAGACCTGGATCGCCGCTTGGGCGCGCGGCGTCGACCTATGGGACCAGGCTTACGGGGAGGCGGGGCGCGTCGCCTGCGTGCTGGCGGCGCGCGGCGGGCGGTGAGCCGACGCAGCGCAAGCTCGCGCCGCGGAGTCAGGCGGCGACGGCGGCCACGGCGGCGGTGACGCGGTTGCGCCCGCTGGACTTGGAATCGTACAGCGCTTTATCCGCGCGGCGCAGCAGCGCGTCGGGATTGGCGTCCATCGTCCGCTCGGCGAGGCCGATGGAGACCGTGACCGAAAGCTTGCCGCCCGAGGCGTCGATCTTGAAAGGCGTGGACTGCACGGCGAGGCGCACGCGCTCCGCGACTTTCGCGGAGATCGACAGCGGCGTGTCGGGCATCACGATGACGAACTCCTCGCCGCCCAGCCGGCAGACGAGATCGGCGCTGCGCACGATTCGCCGCATGCGTTGCGCCAGCCCTTTCAGCACCTCGTCGCCCGCGTCGTGGCCGCAGGTGTCGTTCACCGATTTGAAGTGGTCGACGTCGATGATCATCAGCGAAAGCGGGCGTCCCATATGCGCCGCGCGGTCGAGCGACGCGGCGAGATGCGTCTCGAGGAAGCGTCGATTGTTCAACCCCGTCAGCGCGTCGACCAAGGCGAGTTCGAGCGCCGCCTGCACGTTTTCGCGCAATCTGTCGGCGTAACGCTTGCGCCGAACCTGGGTGCGCACGCGCGCGACCAGCTCGTTGCGGTCTATGGGCCGCAAAATATAATCGTTCACGCCGAGATCGAGCCCACGCAGAATGCGCGCGCGCGATTCGACTTCCGCGACGAGCAGGATCGGCAGGCCGCGCGTGCGCTCCAGCGAACGCAATTGGCTGCACAGGCGCAGTGCGTCGAAATCGGCGAGCTCCAGGCCGACGATCATCAGATCGTAGTCGCCTTCGGCGGCGCCGATCAGCGCGCGCTGCGGATCCTTCTCGATCTCGACGTCGTGGATGTCGCGCAGCGACGAAACGATTCTCTCGGCGGAGCTCTGCCGGTCGTCGACCAGCATGATGCGCGCGCGGCCGTCGCGGCCGTCGTCGCCGACGATCGCCGCTGCGTCTCTCAGCCCGAGATTGGCCGAAGTGGCGGTGCGCGCGCGCAGTTCGTCGAGCATGACCTTGAGGCGCGACAGCGAGCGCACCCGCGCGATGAGGGCGATTTCGTCGACGGGCTTCGTCAGAAAGTCGTCGGCCCCCGCGGTCAATCCGCGCACGCGATCGGCGGGCTGGTCGAGCGCCGTCACCATCACGATCGGCAGATGCAGCGTCAGGGGATCGGACTTCAGCCGCCGGCAGACCTCGAAGCCGTCCATGCCCGGCATCATGACGTCGAGCAGCACGATGTCGCATCGGCCCTCGCGGCAGATTTCGATCGCTTCGAGCCCGTTCGTCGCGGAGATCACGTCGAAATATTCGGCCGTCAGCCGCGCCTCCAACATTTTGATGTTGGGGATGATGTCGTCGACGATGAGAACGCGCGCAGTCATCCGTGCCGCTCCATCAACCGTCGGCGAGAAACGAGTTGACGGTCTCCAGGAATTTGGAGACCGAGATCGGCTTCGACAGATAGGCTTCGCAGCCGCCCTGGAGAATTTTCTCCTCGTCGCCCTTCATCGCGAAAGCGGTGACGGCGATGACCGGAATGCTCCGCAACTCCGCGTCGTCCTTGATCCAGCGCGTGACTTCGAGCCCGGAGACTTCCGGCAATTGAATGTCCATGAGAATGAGATCGGGACGATGCTTGCGGGCGAGCGCTATGGCTTCGACGCCGCTCTTCGTGCGCAGCGTCGCATGCCCGTTGCGCTCCAACAAATCGTTGAAGAGCTTCATGTTCAGCTCGTTATCCTCTACGATGAGGATGGTCTTTGTCATAAGACTGGACTCGAGGTTGCGCGCTGCTCGATCCAGCTGGAAGAGCGGACGCGGCGACACGCTCCGGGACGGGTCAGTGGCGACGACAGACGAATAGCGCAGGAAGATTTACGAAATGAGAACGATCCGGCGCCCCCCGCGCGGCAGTGCAGCAAACCGAATGTCGCGACCTTCCGCCGAAGAGGCGGAGACCTTGGCGCTGCGCGCTCTGGGCTATCTCGCGGCGGATCGCGAGCGAATCTTGCGCTTCGTGGCCTTGACCGGCGTCGATCCCGGCGACATGCGGCGCATGGCGTCTCGGCCGGATTTTCTGCTGGCCGTGCTCGATCATCTCGCCGCCAACGAAGCGGCGCTGCTGGATTTTTGCGCGGACGTCGCAACCGCGCCGGAAGACGTCGCCGCCGCGCGAGCGGCGCTCGGCGGCGGCGACATGGATTAGCGCGAGCGCTCGCGCCGCCTCAGTCGGCGTCGGATTGCCGCTGCGCCACCCTGCCGAGGGTCGTGGCGTTCATCGCCTCGGCGCGGCCGAGGCGCACGAAGCGCAGCCCATTGCCGTCGGCCGTCGAGAAGCGCGCCGCGCGTCTGAAGCGCGATGCCTGCATCGCTCGATTTATGCTGCGCTGCAATATGGGGTTGTGGCGACGCAACACAAGGGTCGTTTCGTCATTTGGCGCAAGCCGCGGCCCGCGCACGCGAATTTTTCGAGCCCGCGCGCGCCGCGCGGCGGCGTGCGCCGGTCCTATTCGTCGGCGTCTTGCGCCGCATGGGTTTCGACCGGCGTCGCGCTCATCGCCAAAGCCTCGGATTTGCACGCGAAACGCAGCGATTGGCCGCTTTCCGAATCGAAGCGGGCGCTGCGGCCGGGGTCGACCACGAGCAGCAGGCGCGCGGCCGAAGATTGCGCCGCGCCGCCGGCTTCACCGATCATCAGCGTAAGCTTGCAGCGGCCGTCGGACGCCAGGAAGTAGCCGACGACATGCTTCGACCCCACGTCGAAGCTCGCCGCGCCGAGAGGTTTCATCGCTGTCGGCGCCTTGGTTTCGGCGGCAAGCGAAAACGCGTTCACCGGAAGGAACAACGTGGCGTAAACGGCCACGACGGTCTGGAGACCAGTCTTCATGATCCACTCCTTTTCATTGCTGTTCATCGGACGATTTTTGGGGCCTCAGGCCGCCGTAGGGGCCGCACGCTTCGCGCCGCGGAAGTGGTCCGATGCAAGAAGCTACCACGAACTACGCCGCAATGCAACAAAAATGCTGCGTCGCACAATCCGCGCGCCAGAGCAAGAACTTGCCCAAGAATTTGCCCAAAAACTCGCCTTCGCGCTACTTGGCCGCGCAGCATGACGATTCGCGCGAACCGACGCAGCGGGGCGAAGCCGATCAGGCCGAGGCGGCCGGCTCCGAATCCTGCCAGTCGAAGGTCACCACCTTGCCGTTCTCCATGGCGAGCGCGAGGCGTCCGCGTTTGAGCTCCAGCGCCTTCTCGCCGAAAACCAGGCGGCGCCAGCCCTTGAGCGCGGGAACGTCGGCCGTGTCGGCGGCGGCGATCGCTTCGAGATCGTCGACGGTGGCGATCATTTTCGCCGCGACGGCGGTTTCCTCGGAAACCAGCCGCAGCAGCACCTTCAGCAATTCGACGGTGGCGCCGTTGTTGTTGCGCCGGTCGCGTTCGATCGGCGGCAGCGTCGCCGGGTCGCGCGCCAGGCCGCGCTCGACGGCGGCGAGAATGTCGGCGCCGGCGCGCGAGCGTTCCAGCCCCCGCGGAATCGCCCGCAAATTCGACAAGGCCTCGGGCGTGCGGGGCGCCGCCAAGGCCAGCTCGATCACGGCGTCGTCCTTCAGCACGCGCGAGCGCGGCACGTCGCGGCTCTGGGCGTCCGTCTCGCGCCAGGCGGCCAGTTCCATCAACACCGCGAGGTCGCGCGGCTTGCGCGCCCTGTGGCGCAGGCGCTCCCAAGCGTCCTCGGGATGCTGCTCGTAGGTCGCCGGAGAGATCAGCGTCTCCATCTCGTCGACGAGCCACTCCAGCCGCTTCGAGCGCTCCAGCCGCGTGCGCAGATGCAGATAGATGTCGCGAAGATAGGTCACGTCGGCGATGGCGTAGCTGACCTGCGCCTCCGACAGCGGGCGGCGCGACCAATCGGTGAAGCGCGAGGATTTGTCGAGATTGACCCGCGCGATGGATTTCACCAGTTCGACATAGGAGACCTGCTCGCCATATCCGCACACCATGGCGGCGACTTGCGTGTCGAACAGCGGCTTGGGAATCAGCCGGGCCAGCCGCCAGACGATCTCTATGTCCTGACGCGCCGCGTGGAACACCTTGACGACGTTCTCGTTGGCCATCAGCTCGAGGAAAGGCGCAAGGTCCAGCCCCTCGGCCAACGCGTCGATGGCCGCCGCCTCGTCCGGCGAGGCGAGCTGGATGACGCAAACCTTCGGCCAGAAGGTCGTTTCCCTCAAAAACTCCGTATCCACGGTCACAAAGTCGTGCTTTGCGAGCCGGGAGCAGAGAGCGGCGAGGTCTTCGGTGGTGCTGACGAGACTCATTTGACTTATTCTAAATCATTTTCCGGCCGCCCTAAAGGGCTCTTTCGAGAAACAGCCGGAACTCCAGCGGTTTCGGCCTTTTTCCGGTCATTTGTCGCATTTTGGCGCGGGCAGCAGGCTCAGCGCGGTCGCCGTCGCGCCCAAAGTGAAGTCGCCATAGTCGAGCTTCAGCGAATGGGTGACGCCGTTCTCGAAGAGGTCGAGAACCAGCGTATAGGCCGGCGGCTGATCCTTCTGATCGGCCTCGAAATAGGCGATGGACACCGGCCAGCGCTTCATGTTCTTGAACGCGTCGAGTTGAAACGGCTTTTCCGTCGCGTCGGCGGGCGCCGCCTTGCCGATGATCGAGAGGGTCTCGAACACCTTGGAGCCGTCCCCCGAGCCGTCGTAGACGCGCGCTTCGAGCGTCTTCTGCCCCTCGCGCGCCGCCGCGATGATGCGGCGCATGTGCTCGGTCGGAAACAGGATCGGCCCCGAAAAATCGAGTTTGGCGCGCTTGGGTTTGGCCAGATCGAGCTGAACGCTGGGCGGCTTGAGCTTCTTGGCGACGCCGTCGCTCTCGTCCGATTCGGTTCCGTTGGTCTTGGTGGTTATCTTGAAACGATACTCGCCGCCGTCGCCGGATTCGAAGGTGTTCGAGCGCATGTCGGAAACTTGCGTCGCGCCTTCTTCCGGCGTCAACTCGGTGATCTGGCGGAAATTCTGGACGTAGCCGTCGCAGGCCGAGCCGGAAAAATCGAAAGCGATTCGCCCGCGCGCCTGCGTGGGCGCCTTGGCGCCGGCGCCCTTGAGCAAGGCGAGATCGTAGACGGCGCGGTGCGGCGCGAGCGGCTGCGCATTCTCGGCCCGCGCGGCGGCGCTGGACAGGCACGTCAGGAAAAACAAGGCCGAGGCGGCGCGAGCCGCCGAGCGAAACGAAGCCATGAAGTCGGTTCTCCTTGACGCCTCCGGCGCGCCATTGCGCCATCCGCGCGACGAAATTACGGTCTAGCCTGCGAAGTCGCAAATCGAAAGCTCCGGAAAGATTACCGCCATGACTGCTCAAACGCCAGACTCGCCGCTTTCGCGCCTCGCCGCCCTCGGCCTCGCGCTGCCCGCCGCCGCCGCGCCCGTGGCGAATTACGTCCCCTATGCGCGCAGCGGAGGACTGCTGTTCGTTTCGGGTCAATTGCCCGTGTCGGGCGGCGTCGTCGATCCGGCGCACAAAGGCAAGCTCGGCGCCGAAGTCGCGCTGGAGGCGGGACAGGCCGCCGCCCGACTCGCCGCGCTGAACGTGCTGGCGCAGGCGAACGCCGCCGCCGGCGACCTTGGAAAGCTGCGCGCCGTGCGGCTCGGCGGCTTCGTCAATTGCACGCCGAACTTCGGGCAATTGCCGCAGGTCGTCAACGGCGCCTCGGATCTCTTCGCCGCCGTGCTCGGCGAGAACGGCAAACACGCCCGTTTCGCCGTCGGCGTGGCGCAACTGCCGCTGGACGCGGCGGTCGAGGTCGAGGCGATCTTCGAAATCCTGGACGTTTGAGCGAAGGAGTTGGCTTTGCCGACCGATCTCGCCTGGCTCGTCGCGCGGCCGATCGCGCATCGCGGGCTGCACGACGCGTCGCGCGGCGTCGTGGAGAACTCGCGCGCCGCGGCGCGGGCGGCTTGCGAGAAGAATTATGCGATCGAATGCGATGTGCAGCTCAGCGCCGACGGCGAAGCCTTCGTCTTTCACGACGACGGGCTGGAGCGGCTGACGGCTGTGCAGGGCGATTTTGGCGCTCTGCCGGCGCGCGACCTCGCCGGCCTGACCTTGCGCGGGACGCAAGAGACGATTCCGACGCTCCAGGAGTTTCTCGGCGTCGTGGCCGGACGCACGCCGCTGGTCGTGGAGTTGAAGAGCCGCTTCGACGGCGATCTTCGCGTCGCGCGCCGCGTCGCCGAGATCGTGCAGGCCTATGCGGGGCCGCTCGTTCTCGAAAGCTTCGATCCGGATCTCGTCGGCTTCCTGCGCGCCGAGGCGGCGTCGCTCGGCATCGCCGCCACGCCGCTCGGCATGGTGGCGCAGGCCGCTTACGACGCCGACGAATGGCCCGGCCTCTCGGCGCAGCGACGCGCCGATCTCGCCGCCTGGACGCATTTTTCCCGCAGCCGGCCGCAGTTCCTCTCCTTCAAGATCGGCGATTTGCCGCACGCGGCCGCGAGCATTTTGCGCGCCGGATTGGGCGCGCCGGTGACGGCGTGGACGGTGCGCTCCAAGGAGCAGGCCCAGGCCGCCGCGCCTTGGATCGATCAGATCGTCTTCGAGGGCTTTTCGGCATGAAGGCGCTGGCGCCCGCATCCTCCGCGCCTAAATGAACTGGACGGCGCAGCGCCGCCCCCGAACATCGAAAGAGGCCATCATGTCCGACGCCGACAAATCCGCCGCCTTCGCGCAGCGCCTTCCGATCTACGCCGACGCGATGGTGCGGGCGACCGCCGGCCTGCTGCTGATGCCGCATGGCGCGCAAAAACTCTTCGGCTGGTTCGGCGGTTCCGGCCTCGAGAAAGCCGGCGAAATGTTCCAAGGCAAGCTCGGACTGCCGCCGAGCCTCGCCCTCGTCGCCGGGATCATCGAATTTTTCGGCGGCGCGCTGCTGGCGCTGGGTCTCGCGACGCGCCCCGCCGCGCTGGTCGTCGCCGGCATGATGTTCTTCATCGTCTTCGCCGTGCATTGGCCGGCGGGCTTCTTCGCGCAGAATGGCGGCTTCGAATATCCGCTGCTGTGGGGCGTCGTCGCCCTCTCCTATGCGCTGCGCGGCGGCGGGCATTGCTCCGCCGACGCGCTGATTTGGCGCAAATGAGCGCCGCTCAGATCACATAGGATTCGAGCGGCGGGAAGCCGTTGAAGCAGATCGAGGAATAGGTCGTCGTATAGGCGCCTGTTCCTTCGATCAGCACCTTGGCGCCGATTTCGAGACTGATCGGCAGTTCGTAAGGCGTCTTTTCGTAGAGCACGTCGATCGAATCGCAGCTCGGCCCGGCGACGACGCAAGGACTCGTCGCGCCGCCGTCGAAGGCCGTCTTGATCGGATAGCGGATCATCTCGTCGGTCGTCTCGGCGAGGCCGTTGAACTTGCCGATGTCGAGATAGACCCAGCGGACTTCGTCCGCGTCGGATTTCTTCGAGATCAGCACGACCTCCGCCTCGATGACGCCTGCGCCGCCGACCATGCCGCGGCCGGGCTCGATGATCGTCTCCGGCAGGCGATTGCCGAAATGTTTCGACAAAGCGCGGAAGATGGCGTTGCCGTAGGTCCGCACCGCCGGCACGTTCTTCAGATAGCGCGTCGGAAAACCGCCGCCGAGATTGACCATCTGCAGTTGGATGCCGCGCTCGGCGAGATCGCGGAAGATATCGGCCGCGGCGCCGAGCGCCCCATCCCACATGCGCGGATTGGGCTGCTGCGAGCCGACATGGAAAGAGACGCCATGCGCGACGAGGCCTTGCCGATGCGCGGCTTCGAGAACGCGCGGCGCCATTTGCGGCGCGCAGCCGAATTTGCGCGACAGCGGCCATTCGGCGCCCGCGCCGTCGCAGAGGATGCGGCAGAACACTTTGGAGCCCGGGGCGACGCGCGCGATCTTCTCGACCTCGGCCTCGCAATCCACGGCATAGAGGCGCACGCCGAGCTCGAAGGCGCGCGCGATGTCGCGCTCCTTCTTGATCGTATTGCCGAAGCTGATGCGCTCGGGCGTCGCGCCGGCGGCGAGCGCCAGTTCGATCTCGGCGACGGAGGCGGCGTCGAAGCAGGAGCCGAGCGAAGCGAGCAGCGCCAGCACTTCCGGGGCCGGATTGGCCTTCACCGCATAGAACACGCGCGTGTCGGGCAGAGCCCGCGCGAAGCTGCGGTAATTGTCGCGCACCACGTCGAGATCGACGACGAGGCAGGGTCCGGCGTCGCGGCCCGCCTCGCGGCGCGCGCGCAGAAATTCACGAATACGTTCGGTCATCGGGGCATCCCCACGAAGGGCGCGGTTCTCGCGCCTAAACAGCTGCGTCGGCGGGCGACCGAAGGCATTCGCACGCGCGTGGTGGAGACGCGGCGGCGTATGATCGTCGGCAACCCATGGATCGAAGCTTTGGGCCTCGATCCGGCGATGCGCCGTCGGCGATCCGAAAACGACGATCCGGCGCGTGACGCGCCGAGCGGTCGCTCGAGGATAGCCATCGTTTGGAAGGGGAGGATTCCCGCTCCGCACGCCCGGCAAGAAAGACAAGCCTCTTCAGCACGTCGGCCTTTGGAGGGCCGACCGAGACGAAAAAGCCCGGTCCGTCGTTGCTTTAAGTCGCGATCCTCCGAGGAAGCGGAGTTCGCCGGTTCGCCTCCGGCTGCCGGTGTTTTTGTTGGCGGTTGACCGGCCTCTTGTCCGGATCCCCGCCCACCGACACACGACCACAGGCACGTGCGATTTGGGCAAGACTCTGATACCTGCTTTTCGCGGGATTACAAGCACCATGTGACCCGTCGTCGAGGAGACGGGTAAATTTTTTGGCGGGCTGTGCCATTCATGCCACATCCATGGGCGGTCGGCTCGCGCGCCATGTTCGGATGCGGTCGTTCGACACCACCCGCGGCGGGAGACATTCATGCCCCGATACATCGGCGCCATCGACCAAGGCACGACCTCCACGCGTTTCATCGTCTTCGACCGGGAGGGCGGGATCGTCGCGATCGACCGCCGCGAGCATCGGCAGATTTGTCCGCGCCCCGGCTGGGTCGAACACGACGCGAACGAGATATGGCGCAACACGCGGATCACCGTCGAAGGCGCCTTGGCCGCCGCGGGGCTGACGAAGCGCGATCTCGCCGCGGTCGGCGTCGCCAATCAGCGCGAGACGACGCTGTTGTGGGACAAAGCCACCGGCGCGCCGCTGCACGACGCCATCGTCTGGATGGACACGCGCACCGACGCTTTGATCGAACGCTTCGCGCAGCGGATCGACGCGCAAAGCCTGCGCGCCAAGACCGGCCTGCCGCTCGCCAGCTATTTCAGCGCGCTGAAACTGGTCTGGCTCCTCGAAAATCTGCCGGGCGTCCGGGCCCGCGCCGAAACGGGCGACGTGCTGTTCGGCACGATGGATTCCTGGCTGATCTTCAACCTCACCGGCGGTCTCCACATCACCGACGCGACCAACGCCTCGCGCACGCTGCTGATGAATCTGCAAACGCTCGATTGGGACGACGAGTTGTTGCGGCTTTTCGACATTCCGCGCGCCTGCCTGCCGGCGATTCGCGCGTCGAGCGAGCTTTACGGCGTCTGCCGCGAGCCGCTCGAAGGCGTCGCTCTCGCCGGCGCGCTCGGCGATCAGCAGGCGGCGCTGCTCGGCCAGGCTTGCCTCGAGCCGGGCGAGGCGAAGAACACCTACGGCACCGGCTGCTTTCTGCTGATGAACATCGGCGAGACGCCGCGTCTCTCGCCTCACGGCCTCCTGACGACGCTGGCCTATAGACTCGGCGACGCCAAGCCCGTCTATGCGCTGGAAGGTTCGATCGCCATCGCCGGCGCGCTGGTGCAGTGGCTGCGCGACAATCTCGGGATCATCAAGGAGAGCGCCGAGATCGAGGCGCTGGCGAGGAGCGTCGATGACAATGGCGACGTCTATTTCGTCCCCGCCTTCTCGGGGCTCTACGCGCCGCGCTGGCGCATGGACGCGCGCGGGATCGTCGCGGGACTGACGCGCTTTTCCAATAAGGGACACATCGCCCGGGCAGCGCTCGAAGCCGCGGCGTATCAGACCCGCGAATTGACGGCGGCGATGGCGGAGGACGCCGGCGCGCCCTTGCGGGAATTGCGCGTCGACGGCGGCATGGCGGAAAACGAATTGCTGATGCAGTTCCAAGCGGACATCCTCGACGCGCCGCTGGCGCGACCGAAAATTTTGGAGACGACCGCGCTCGGCGCCGCCTATGCCGCGGGGCTCGCCGTGGGCTTTTGGAAGAGCCCGCAAGACGTCGCCCTCCATTGGCGGGCCGAAAAGCGCTGGCGGCCGGGGATGGGCGCCGAGCAGCGCGCCAGCCTCGTCGCCGGCTGGGAAAAGGCCGTCGAGCGCGCGCTCGGCTGGCGAAGCTGAGCCCGGGCCGAGGCCGCGCTCTTTCGTCACGCGGCGAATGAAGCGGAAAGCGCCGGAACCGGGCTCCCTGTTGCATGTTCGTCACAATTCTCCGCAAGGCTGTTCGGCTGGCGATCGACGCGCCTCGTCGAGACGAAAGAGACTGCGACACGCAATGCATGGCGGCTTGGCGGGCGATCGCGCCCGACGCGACCTACGGGATCTGTTGAAACAAACGACGGCGCTGCGCGCGGAGATGGAGGCGAAACGCCCCGCCTTGCTCGCCGAATGGGGCGCGGAGGGCGAGGCGGCCGCCAATCTCGCCGACTATCTGATTCTGCGCCGGCGCGACATCAGCGATCTGCAATATCGGCTGGCGACCTATGGTCTCTCGTCGCTCGGGCGCAGCGAAGCGCGCATCCGCGGCGCGTTCGACGCGCTGCTGGCGACCTTGCGCCGCCTCGTCGGAGAGACCGATGCGCCGTACCCCGCGCCGGAGGACATGCGCGCCGGACATGACGCGCTGCTCGGCGAATGCGAAAGAATTTTCGGGCCGCCGCGCCCCGGCCCGCACACGAGGGTGATGGCGACGCTGCCGAGCGAGGCGGCGAGCGATCCAGGATTGACGCAGCGATTGCTCGCCGCCGGCATGGATTGCGCGCGCATAAATTGCGCGCATGACGACGCCGGCGCCTGGGCCGCGATGATCGCCAACGTCCGCGCCGCGGAGAAGGAGCTCGGCTTCTCCTGCCGTGTGATGATGGACGTGGCCGGCCCCAAATGCCGGATCGAAAAACTGCGCGCCCCGGAAAAATACCGGGCGCATCGCGGCGACCGCTTGCTGCTGCTTGCCAGTCTCGCGGCGCAGCCGAGGGGGCGCATCGCGATCGAGCCGAGCTTTCCGCAGATCGTCGACCGCCTCGCTCTCGGCGCGGAGGTGTGGATCGACGACGGCAAGATCGGAACGCGGGTCGTCGCCAAGGAAAAGGATGAGGCGGAGCTCGAGATTTTCGCGGCGCGCGCCAAGGGCGTTCGGTTGCGTCCCGAAAAAGGCTTGAATTTCCCGTCGACGCCGCTCGATCTGTCGCCGCTGACGCCAAAGGACATCGCCGATCTCGACTTCGTCGCGCGCAACGCCGACATCGTCGGCTTCTCCTTCGTGCAGCAGCCCGCCGACGTCGAATTGTTGCAGGACCATCTCGCGGCGCGGCGCGGCGACGCGCCGGCGCTGCCGCTGGTGTTGAAGATCGAAACGCCGCTCGCCGTGCACAATCTGCCGCGCCTCATTCTGCAATCGGCCAAGCGCAATCCGACCGCCGTGATGATCGCGCGCGGCGATCTCGCGGTTGAGCTCGGCTTCGCGCGGCTGTCCGAGATGCAGGAAGAAATGCTGTGGCTGTGCGAAGCCGCCCATGTTCCGGTGATCTGGGCGACGCAGGTGCTCGACCAATACGTCAAGGACGGCGTGTTCAGCCGCGCCGAGACGACCGACGCGGCGATGGCGCAACGCGCCGATTGCGTGATGCTGAACAAGGGCGCCCATCTCGCCGAAGGCGTCGCCTTGCTGCGCGACATCCTCACAAGGATGGACCGCCACCACATCAAGAAATTCGCGCGATTTACGCAGCTGTCGGCTTGGGGGTGAGCGGACGCGGCCAAGCGGGCGGGGACACCGCGGGCCAAGACCGCATCTTTTTTTGAATTTCAGCGCATGACCCTGAGCGGACGCACTGGGGAAGGAGAAGCCTCACGCTCGTCGCAATCTACTCCGGCACACTGCCGGGGCTTGCCAATCGCACTGATGTCAAGGAACGCCAGCCGCCCGCTGAAGGCAACGGTTTGCCCTGGCCGGGACGGTACAGTGTCGCCCTCGTCCGCGCGCGGTAGCCGTGCTGGACTTTCCTGCTGTTCATATTATGTTCCGTTTCTTCAAAATGGGAGCGCAAGCTGCGACGCTTTCGCCCCTTCATTCGGCTGGGCCAGCTTGGCCTTGAGATGAGCGACGACGATATGTACGGCAACGACGCAAACAACAGCCACATCCTCGCCATCGAGGCTGTCGTCGAATCTCACTTTGCCGGGAAGAATTCGGAAATAGGCAGGCGAGGAGCCCGCCTCCAGCCAATTGGTAATTTCCTTGAAAAGCCATTCGGCGTCGCTCGTAAATCGAGATATCGGAATTGCGAGCCCTTGCACGGCCGCTGCGATCACGGAAAGTGCGACAAGTTCTGCAAACGTGTATTGGGCCGATCGACCGTCCCGCTGCTGGATCGGCGGCAGGACCGTTTTCCAGTGGCGAAGCGTTTCCTTGGGAACGCGGACGAGATCGAGGACTTGAGCTGTGTTGAAGCGCATGCTTCATTCCGGTGGCATGGCGAAAATGACAGGAAGGGCGGGTAAATGTTGTTGACCACACTTATAGTCGGGTTTAACAACATTTAAAGAGTCGAATCGATAAAATTTCGACTCGCGTGTGGGAGGGCCATTTATGACGACGCGATTCGAACGAGCTGAGATTCTTGCAGCCATATGGCGGCTGGGTGCGAAGGACAAGCGCCTCCCAACATCCCATGGGATTTTGGACAACGCCTTGAAGGCTTGTCTTGATCAGTTGCCCAACGTCCTAACGAAGGGGCTTTCGTTCAGCTACACCACCGTGGGCCTACGCTGCCATCAGCTTCCCGACATTTTGCTGGCTGGCCAGGAGGCTCTGCTGACGACTGAGCCAAATCCCACTTATCTGTCGTCGATGGTGACGTTAGACGAAGACACCGCGCGCGAAATTGCGCTCGGGTTTGGCCTGTCGACCAAAGCGGCTAGGGCGGCCGGTGCCGTCTTACTCGAAGCCGTCGAGCATATTCATAAGGAATGGCCGGACGACGCCGAGGAGTCGGCGGCCGCCTGAACGGGGCTATCAAGCTGTGCAAAACATCAGGAGTCGGATCAGAGGGGCGGCTCCCGAATTAGGTTCTTCTATCGATACCATTGTTGGTAAGTGGCTCGCCGTTCTCCTTGAGAGGCTGAAGAGCACGAAGGCCGGATTTCGCCCCAAGCAAGTCAACGATCCCGTATGGGGGACGATCGAACTACTTCCACGGGAAGTGGCCTTGCTCGACACGCCCTTGCTGCAACGATTGCGCGGTGTCAAACAGCTCGGGCTGGCCCATCTGGTGTTCCCAGGCGCATGCCACGGACGGCTCGAACATACCATTGGCGTCGTCGGCGTCGTCGAGACTTCCCTGCGCACGCTTCAACGACAGATTGATCGCTGGAATCGAGAAAATCCGCAAAAGACACTTCCAGAAATCGAGGACCGGGACCGCTACGCCATGCGGCTGGCCGGCCTGCTTCACGATATGGGGCACGGTCCGTTCAGCCATGCGATCGAGCCGGTCTTCGAGGTGGAAGCTCCATTGGATGGCGCGAACGCCAAAGGCGCGTCAGACTGGCGCGGCCAAATCGATGCCGTCCGCAACGAATTGGGGCAAATCTATGAGTTGAACGGAACGCCGTCCCGGTCCGAAGCCATCGCGGTCATGATCGTCTTGTCGGAGGCGATGACCACCGCGTTGGAGAGCGATCGGCTTTTCACGCACAAAAGCCGACCCGCTGACGAACTGCAGGAAATTCTCATTGCCGCATTAGTAGGGGCGGTGCAGGGACCGGGAGCCAGCTTCCTGTCGGCGGTGGTGTCCAGCCAAATCGACGCCGACAAACTCGATTATCTGGCGAGAGACGCCCACCATGCTGGGCTCGAAATCGGTTTCGACACTGATCGACTCCTTACCAGAATGGAAGTATTACTCGTCCGCGAGGACAACCTCGACGCTTCGCTGCGCCCGCTCCGGGAACGCGCCGCGAAAAGCGAAGGCGGCGCCTTTCACCAGCTCGGCATCGCAGCTTCCGGTTTCGGATCCTTTGAGCAGATGCTGATCGGGCGCACGTTCCTCTATGATCGCCTGTATCATCATCACAAGGTGCGCGCCGCCGAGGCTATGGCTCAGCGCTTGATGCTGGTCGCGGAGCGAGATCGCAAAGAGCGCTTCAAGCTTGAGGAGATATTCCTCTCCGTCGATGATGAGACGATGCTGCGAATATTCGCTGGCGAAGTGACCCACCCAGAAATCAAGATGCCCAGCACGCCGTCAAAAGCCAATGCGCTTGCACGCGGCATTCTCGATCGGAATCTCCTGCACAGGGCTTTTGCGTTCCGAGGACGTTTCATAGCTTCGCCGCAAGGACTGGACAATGAAAGCGCCAGCGCGAACCAGCAGACGCTTTGGCGGCGGATCGTAAAGGAACTCGACACCCTGCATGGGCGATACGCCCTCGGTGAGAAAATTTTCGACCTTGCTTGCCGTTGTGCCGCCGCCCTTGCCAATAACGAAAACACGAAGGAACTCGGCGAGGAGTGGTCGCATCACCTGCGATCGATCGGCCCCGAGCAAGTTATCGTCGATCTGCCACTGTTGAAAGCGGAAGCCATTCGCATCCTCGCGCGCTATCCGGATGGCTCATTGAAGGTTCCTGAGTTTTCCTTCAATCCGGTCAAATGGTCGGATGCGTACGAACTGCAAAAGCGCACCGGCTATGTCTTCTGCTCGAGGGAAGTCGTCGCGCCGATTTCGCTCGCGGCCAAGATCGTTTTCCTCGCTGAGTTCGGCGCTTCAATGGCCAAGGAGGCGGATGGCTACATCAAGGCGGTAGCGAGCGCCGACAAGGCGATGCTGAGCGTCCTTACGACCGCCAACCTCATCGATGAATGCGTAGCGGATCACCTGCAAGACAAACGCCGCTCGCTGATCGCAATACGCGCCGATGATCTCGCCACGCCCAAAGCTTGGCTGCAAGAAGACGACGAGTTTCCTGTCCGCCTGAAGGCCGAGCTGAATCGAAGCCTGATTGTAGGGCTCTCGGCAGAACATCATGCCGCATTCTCAAAAGTGCTCGGGGCTGCGTGGACCTTCGTTGACGAGTGGTTTGACAGCGACAAGGTGACGAAAGAACTCGCCAATGAGGCCGAGCTGCAGGATCACTTGCGGCGATGCTTCAAATACCACAGCCTGGCGGTTACCGAAGGCTCAAGGACATCAGGAGGATTCCTCGACCTGTTCGTGGAAAATGCAATAACAGTCGAAAACAAGTTCCACGATACCGCGACCCGACGCCCGGAGACCGTCGCCAAGTCCGCAGGAATGCAGGGACGACGCTATTCGATCGCCTTGGATTCCCAAATCGTGATCGTGTTCTCCGCGTACCGATGCGCACCAGGAAACCTGCCCAACAAGCCCTCGTGCGTATCCGCGAAAAAAATCGCTGAGCACGATAAAAATCGGGTCGAGATCAGGATTTCTTTGCCCTTTGGAGCGCCAATTCCCTCCGCCGAGAAAGCTGATGTGCCCAAAGCGCTGTAGGCCTCCCCTGACGTTTAAGGTGTGGGTTGCCGTGAAATTATGGTCGGCTTTTGGCGCGATGCGGGAATTCAAACTGAGGCACCGCCCCAGCCCATCATGACATTCGCGGCCGTTCCCGCTAAGAAGAGCGCGGTCCCCGTCTCAGTCCGCCGAATCGCCCATGTCGTTCCTGGTCCTCCCCTTCCCCGTCATCCATCCGGTCGCGGTCGAGATCGGACCGCTGCCGTTTGGATTGGGGGCGCTGCCGCTGCGCTGGTATGCGCTCGCCTATATCGGCGGCTTCGTGCTGGGTTGGCTCTATCTGCGCTTCCTCGTCGCGCATGAGGCGTTTTGGCGAAGCGGGCAGCCGCGCCCCTCGCAGCTCGGGATCGACGATCTCGTCACCTATGTCGCCTTCGGCGTGATCCTCGGCGGACGGCTCGGGCACATCCTCATCTACGATCCCAAACCCTATCTGGCTCATCCCCTCGAAGCGCTGATGGTGTGGAAAGGCGGCATGGCGTTTCATGGCGGCTTTCTCGGCGCCGTCGCCGGATTGGCGCTGTTTTCGCGCGCGGAGAAATTGCCTTTGCTCAGCTGTCTGGACCTTTGCGCCATCGTTTCGCCGATCGGCCTGTTTCTCGGGCGCATCGCGAATTTCATCAAGCCGGAGCTTTGGGGCCGCGCCAGCGACGTTCCCTGGGCCATGGTCTTTCCGGACCCCGCCGCGGGCGATTTTCCGCGCCACCCCAGCCAGCTCTACGAGGCCTCGCTGGAAGGCCTGGCTCTCGGCCTCGTCCTGTGGACCGCAGCGCGCGCCGGCGCCTTGAAGACTCCCGGGCTGGCGGCGGGGGTGTTCGGCGTCGGCTACGGCCTGTCGCGCATCTTCTGCGAATTCTTCCGCGACCCGGATCCCGATCAGGAGGCCCTGGCGCATGGGCTGACGATGGGCATGGTTCTGTCCTTGCCGATGATTCTCGCGGGACTTGCGCTGATCGGCCATGCGCTGCGCCGGCGGAGCGCCCTCGCATGAACGAACTGGGCGAGGAGATTGCGGAGATCGTCGCGCTGGAAGGGCCGATCACGCTCGAACGCTATATGTCGATCTGCCTCCAGCATCCGACGCACGGCTATTACATGACGCACGATCCCTTCGGCGCCGAAGGCGATTTCGTCACGGCGCCGGAGATCAGCCAAATGTTCGGCGAGATGCTCGGTCTGTGGATCGCCGAGGCCTGGACGCTGGCGGGCGCCCCGCCGCGTGCGAGAATCGTCGAACTCGGGCCGGGGCGCGGCACGCTGATGTCCGACGTGCTGCGGGCGTTGCGCGTCGCGCCGGGACTGCTCGACAAGATCGAGGTCGACCTCGTCGAAACCAGCCCGCTGCTGCGGCGCATCCAGAGCGAGACGCTGGCGCATGAAACGACGCCGATCGCCTGGCGCAGCGACTTCCTCGAAGTCCCGCGCGGTCCGCTGTTCGTGATCGCCAATGAATTTTTCGACGCTTTGCCGGCGCGGCATTTCGTGCGCACGGCGCCGGGATGGCGCGAACGTCTGGTCGGCGTCGACGCGCGCGGCCAACTGGCTTTCGGCCTCGCGGCGCGGGTCGAAGCCGATTTGCCGATCCTGGCGCCGATCGATTCCGTCGTCGAGATCAACCCCATCGCGCAACGCGCGATCGGCGACATCGCCGGCAGAATCGTCGCCGACGGCGGCGCCATGATCGCGATCGATTACGGCTATCTGCAGACGACGCTCGGCGAGAGTCTCCAGGCCGTGGCGCGCCACGCCTATGTCGATCCCTTGGACGCGCCGGGGGAAGCCGATCTGACGACGCATGTCGATTTCGCCGCGCTCTCGCGCGCCGCGCGCGCCCGCGGCGCAAAAGTGCTGGGACCGACGACGCAAGGGCGGTTTCTCTCGCAGCTCGGCATTGAGCGGCGCGCCGAATCGCTGGGCCGCAGGGCGACCGAGCAGCAAGCCGCCGACATCGGCGCGGCGCTGCGCCGGCTCATCGGGACCGGAAACGTGCGCGACACGATGGGCGATCTGTTCAAGGCGATGGCGGTCGTCCATCCGCACATGCCGGATTTGCCGGGCTTCGCCCCCTGATGGGACCCGACATGGACGAATTGCCGGTCTTTCGATCCCGCACTCTCGCGCTGCCCGGCGTCGCACATTGCTTTTTTACGCGCGAAGGGGGCGTCTCCACCGGCGTCTACGCCTCGCTGAACGGCGGCGTCGGCTCGCGCGACGATTTCGCCAAGGTCGAGCAGAACAAGGCGCGCATGGCCGGGCGGCTCGGCGTCGCGCCGGAGCGGCTGCTCGTGCCGTTTCAAATCCATTCCGCCGATGCGCTCGCCGTCGAGGCGCCTTGGGCGGCGGCGGCGCGGCCGCGCTGCGACGGGCTGGCGACGCGGGCGCGGGGCCTCGGCCTCGGCGTGACCGGCGCGGATTGCGGCATGCTGCTCTTCGCCGACGCGGCGGCAGGCGTCGTCGGCGCGGCGCACGCCGGCTGGAAGGGCGCGCTGTTCGGGGTGATCGAGGCGACGATCGCCCGGATGGAGCGGCTCGGGGCGCAGGCCAAGAACGTCCACATCGCGCTCGGGCCGATGATCTCGGGGCGCAGCTATGAGGTCGGGCCGGAATTCGTCGAACGCTTTCGCGCCGAGGACGCGGGCCATTCGAGGTTTTTCGCGCCTTCCGAAAAGCCGGGTCACGCAATGTTCGATCTGCCGGCCTTCATCGATATGCGGGCGGCGCGGGCCGGCGTCGCCTCTTTCGAGAACATCGGCGTCGACACCTATGAGGACGAGGCGCACTGCTTCAGCTACCGCCGCAGCGTCCACCGCGCCGAACCGGACTATGGCCGGCTGGTTTCGGCCATCGCGCTGATTTGATGGATTAAAACATCATTCCTGCCGCCCGGAGGTGGGGCTGCCGAATTATTTTCGCGAGGCGGGCGATTTCCGCTTGACGGGCGCGGGCTGCTGAGATATAAAAACTGCATCATCCAATGTTACGCCCGGAGCCAAGCGCTGCCGGGCGTTTCTTTTGGCGCCGGCCGGAGGGCTCTTCACCTCATGCGAAAGCCCCCCGCCAAGTCCCGCAATGTCAAGTCCCGCATGGCCGAACGCGAACGCCGCGACGCGATGATCCGGGACGGCGCGAAGAGCGGTCATTCCGCCGCGAAGATTGCGCGCGACATCGTCGCCGTCGGCTTTCCCAAGCTTTCGCCGTCGCGGATCCGCCACATCATGAAACAGGCGGGCGAGGCCGGCGACGCCAATCTCCCCGACGATTTTCGCGCGACGGAATTGAAGCGCCTCGCCGAATTGCAGAAGGCGCTGCACGCCAAGGCGCTCAAGGGCGACAACGCCGCCGTCGACCGCGTGCTGGCGATCCTCGATCGCAGAGCCAAACTGCTCGGGCTCGCCGCGCCGAAGCCGGCCGAAGAAGCGAGCGAGACGAACCAGGCGCAGGCGAAGGAGATTCTGCTGCAAAAACTCGACGCGATGGCGGCGCGTCTCGCCAAGGCGCCGCAAGGCGAGCCCGGCGCGAGCGAAACCGTCGCCAAGAAGCGCTGACGACCCCTCGATTGGCCCCCATGATCCGCGCCGCCGACCTCGCCAAACTCTCCGTGCGGGAGCGCGCCGACTTCGTCGCAAAACTCTCCGCCGAGGAAGCCGCGCTGCTGCCCTTTCTGTGGGAGTTCTGGGCGCGGCCGGAACAGCTGCCGCCCGACGGCGACTGGGTCTATTGGCTGCCGCTCGGCGGACGCGGCTGCGGCAAGACGCGCACCGGCGCCGAGACCGTGCGGCAATGGGTGAAGACCAACGCCTATGTGAACGTGATCGGCGCCACCGCCGACGACGTGCGCGACGTGATGGTCGAGGGCGAGTCGGGCCTGCTCGCGGTCTGTCCGGCGGAGGAGCGGCCGAAATTCGTCGCCGCGCGCGGGCGTCTCGAATGGCCGAACGGCGCCAAGACCCTGCTGTTCTCGGCCGAGTCGCCCGAGCGCCTGCGCGGAAAACAGCACGCCAAGCTCTGGTGCGACGAACTCGCCGCCTGGCGCTATCCGGAAAGCTGGGACCAGGCGCTGTTCGGTCTGCGGCTCGGCGACCGGCCGCAGGCGGTGATCACGACGACGCCGCGCCCGACGAAGCTCATGCGCGAACTGCTCGCCAGTCCGCTCACCGCGGCGACGAAGAGTTCGACCTACGCCAACATCGCCAATCTGCCCCCGGGCTTCGCGCATAAAATTCTGCAGGCCTATGAGGGGACGCGGCTCGGGCGGCAGGAGCTGGAGGCCGAGCTGCTGCTCGACACGCCCGGCGCCTTGTGGACGCGGGCGACGATCGAGGCCGCCTATCGTCCGGCGCCGCCGAAACTCACGCGCATCGTCGTCGCCGTCGATCCGCCGGCGAGTTCCACCGAGCGCGCCGACGAATGCGGCATCGTCGTCGCGGGCTTGAGCGTCGACGGCGAGGTCTGCGTGCTCGCCGATCTCTCCTCGCAAGGCGACACGCCTCTGCGCTGGGCCGAACGCGCCGTCGGCGCGGCGCGGCGTTTCGAGGCCGACGCCATCGTCGCCGAGGTCAACAATGGCGGCGACATGGTCGAGGCGGTGATCCGCCAGGTCGACGCCAATGTGCGCGTGAAATCGGTGCGCGCCAGCCGCGGCAAATTCACCCGCGCCGAGCCGGTCGCCGCGCTCTACGAACAGGGCCGCGCCCGCCACATCGGCGTCTTCGCGACGCTCGAAGACCAGATGTGCCTGATGACGCCGGACTTCGACCGCGGCAATGCGGGCTTCTCGCCCGACCGCGTCGATGCGCTGGTCTGGGCCGTGACGGAGCTGTGTTTCTCGCAAGGCGACGGCTCCGCGATCATCGATTTTTACCGAAGGCTGGCGCAGGCCGCCAAGCCCTGAATTTCTCGCACGCGCTCACAACTGGAGCTCCCCCACATGCCGCAACATCAGCTGATGCCGCCGCCCGGCGGCGCGACGACGCGCGTCAATGGCCGCGTCTATTCCGCGCTGGCGGGCGCGATCGTCGTCGCGCCGGATTTCGACGGCGACGAATTGGAGGCCAATGGCTGGACCAAGGTCGCGGCTGGCGGCGCCGGCGCGACCGCGCAGCGTCCCATCGCGCCCAGGCGCGGCATGAGCTTCCACGATCAGACGCTGGCCAAGAACATCGTCTTCGACGGCAAGAATTGGCGCGATCCCGCCACCGGCGCCTTGGTGTAACGCCGCATGGCCGCGCGCGACAGCCAGGCGGGGCGCCCTTCGTGGTCGCTCGCGCCGCAAAGCCTTTCCGTTGCTTACGGACAGGCGCAGTTCATGTCCTCGACCGGCGAGGCATCGGCCTCCGGCTGGTTCGGGCCGCTGCGGCCGCTCGATCCCATCGCGCCTCGCGAAGTTGCGGGACGCCAGTTCGACTTCGCGTCGGGCTACAACATCGCGGTCTCGCCGCGCTCTTTCGAGCCGATCGCCTTCGCCGATCTGCGCGCCCTCGCCGACGCCTACGACCTGCTGCGCCTCGTCATCGAGACGCGCAAGGATCAGATCGAGCGCATGGCCTGGGTGTTGCGCCCGCGCGCGGGTTGCAAAGGCCCCGGCCCTGCGCGGCTCGCCGAACTCACGCGCTTCTTCGAACGCCCCGACGGCGAGCACTGCTTCGCCGCGTGGCTGCGCATGCTGCTCGAAGACTTGCTCGTCATCGACGCGCCGACGCTGTGGAAGGAGCGCGCCCGCAACGGTTCGCTCGTCGCGCTGCATCCGCTCGACGGCGCGACGATCAAGCGCGTCATCGACGATTGGGGCCGCACGCCGCGGCCTTTCGTCGGCGAAGACGGCGCGCTGGTGAACCCCGTCGCCTATCAGCAAGTGCTCAAGGGCTACCCCGCCGTCGACTACGCCGCGCGCGACATCATCTACGCGCCGCGCAATCTGCGCACGGGGCGCGTCTACGGCTACTCGCCGGTCGAACAGATCGTCATGACCGCCAACATCGCGCTGAAGCGGCAAATCTTCACGCTGTCGCACTTTACGGAAGGCAACATCCCCGAAAGCCTGATCGGCGTGCCGGAGAATTGGACGCCGGATCAGATCAAGAACTTCCAGGACTATTGGGACGCTTACTTCACCGGCGATCTCGCGACGCGGCGGCGCGCAAAGTTTGTCCCGGGCGGTGTGGCGAAAACCTTCATTCAGACGAAGGAGCCGGAGCTGAAAGGCGTCTTCGACGAATGGCTGGCGCGTGTGGTTTGCTACGCCTTCTCGGTCTCGCATCAGGCCTTCGTCAATCAGAACAATCGTTCGACCGGCGAGACGCAGAAGGAGATGGCCGAGGAGGAAGGGCTTTGGCCGATCCTCAAATGGGTGAAGCGGCTGATCGACGGCGTGCTGGTCGAGGATTTCGGCGAGAGCGAGCTGGAGTTCGCCTGGGGCGAAGACGCGCAGATCGACGCCGCGAAACAGGCGCAGGTGCTGACGAGCTATGTCGACGCCGGGATTCTGACGCGCAATGAAGCGCGGACGAAACTCGGCGAAGCGCCGGTGGCGCTGGCCGCGGCCGATGCGCTGACGGTGACGACGGGAAGCGGGCCGGTGGCGCTGGATGGGGGCTGCGGCGCGCTCGACAAGGCTTTCGATCCCGAAAAACATCCGCGCGATTGGCATGGGCGCTTTGCTGTGGCGGGAGGGGGCGCGAAAGACGAGGCGCCGGCGCCAGGGCCGAAGGGCGTGCAGGTGGCGGGCGACGATGGCGCTCTCACTTTGGCGGCAGGGGCGATAGCGCTCGCAACCGCAACCGTTGCAGGTTACACTGCCGCCCGAAACTGGCTGAACTCGATAAATCATCCCGAGAATCCGAACGACGCCGCTCCGCAAGCGAGTTCGCCAAACTCCACTTCCTCGACCTCGTCCGCAATGCCGCCGGAAGAGGAACAGCGGAACAATGACGACGGACCGACAAAAAAATTTAGGGTCCCGGATCGCGCCCCCTCGCCAGATAACCCGGAAGACTATAAGCTGGGTTGGGATCCAAGCAAAAAGCAATTTTTGCCCGAGGAGGTAAAAACGGCATGGCGACTGCAGGAACGATTGCAGCAATCACTGCAACGTAGCACAATCGGGGGAGATTTCATCGCGCCCGATGGCAAGCTGTATGACGCCATGGGGCCAGTCCCAGATGAGTATTTTACAATAAGAAGTTTTAGCACCTCTATTAAAAATCATTTACGAAAATCCGGGATAAACACTGTTATTGACCTCACTGGGATGAATGCACACAATATCGACGTGGTAGATAAATACATATCAACCCTACCTAGCGAGGCCCGTTCAAGGATAATCAAGATAGGATTCTAAAGATGGCGTCGATAAACATGGCCAACGATAAAGCTTGGGTTGGAGCCGCTTGGGTGCTTCGAAGCATCGCCGAGCGCCTCCAACGATACGGACACTTCCCAAGCCTAGCTCAAGGCTTTGCGGCTGTCGCGGCGGGAGTTCAATATCTCGACATCACGGATCTGAGCGGCGCCGAGCAAGCGGAACTGCGCAGGGTTGTGCCCTTGATCGTTGGCGACGTCAAAAAGGGAGGACCAGCTCTGCTCGATGGTCCGGAATTTTACGCGGGATTTCTGGCCGCCTATGAAGAACTGGAGCAATTGGTGGGCGAGACCGGTTCCAGAGAGTAGCGCCGCCAAGTCTCGCCGCACGCCAGCCAAATGTCGTTGCGTCATGTTTGTGGCGCATTGCATCCGCTGGACGGCGCGACGATCAAGCGCGTCATCGACGATTGGGGCCGCACGCCGCGACCCTTCGTCGATGCGAGCGGCGCGCTCGTAAACGCGGTCGCCTATCAGCAAGTGCTGAAAGGCTATCCCGCCGTCGATTACGCCGCGCGCGACATCGTCTACGCCCCCCGCAATCTGCGCACGGGACGCGTCTACGGCTATTCGCCGGTCGAACAAATCGTCATGACCGCGAACATCGCGCTCAAACGCCAAATCTTCACGCTGTCGCATTTCACCGAAGGCAACATCCCCGAAAGCCTCATCGGCGTGCCGGAGAATTGGACGCCGGACCAGATCAAAAACTTCCAGGACTATTGGGACGCCTATTTCACCGGCGATCTCGCGACGCGGCGGCGCGCAAAGTTTGTCCCGGGCGGTGTGGCGAAAACCTTCATTCAGACGAAGGAGCCGGAGCTGAAAGGCGTCTTCGACGAATGGCTGGCGCGTGTGGTTTGCTACGCCTTCTCGGTCTCGCATCAGGCCTTCGTCAATCAGAACAATCGTTCGACCGGCGAGACGCAGAAGGAGATGGCCGAGGAGGAAGGGCTTTGGCCGATCCTCAAATGGGTGAAGCGGCTGATCGACGGCGTGCTGGTCGAGGATTTCGGCGAGAGCGAGCTGGAGTTCGCCTGGGGCGAAGACGCGCAGATCGACGCCGCGAAACAGGCGCAGGTGCTGACGAGCTATGTCGACGCCGGGATTCTGACGCGCAATGAAGCGCGGACGAAACTCGGCGAAGCGCCGGTGGCGCTGGCCGCGGCCGATGCGCTGACGGTGACGACGGGAAGCGGGCCGGTGGCGCTGGGGGCGGGCGATCGGGCGCAACAGCTGGACAAGGCATACGACCCCGAGCAGCCGCGCGACTGGCATGGGCGCTTTGCGACGCAAGAGGGGCGGCGAGCGGAGGACGGCGAAGAGCGGTCGCGCAAGCCAAAGGGCGTGCAAGTGGCGACCGGTCCCGGCAACCTCCATTCGGGCGAAAACGGCCAGGAGGCGCGCCGCGTCGAGGACTGGATCAACCGCATGCAGGATTGGATGATGGGCGGCGCGCGCGAGACCGCCGGCAAGCCCCCGCCCGCCGCCGTGGAGCAACCCAATTCTCCCTCGACGAGCGACGAGTCCAGGAAGGAGAAAGACTCCAGCCGGCAGCCAAGATTTCGCGGCGACAATCTCGGGCCATTAGACGATAAGCCCCCGCCGCCGCCGGACGATCCGCAAGAGCCGCCGCCAGCGCCCTTCTTCCCATCGACGCAGGAAGATAAGTCGTCCTCCTCGCAGGAAAATACTCGAGTGAAGAAGCCGGTCGAAGGCGCGCTGCCGAACGCCGAAAACGCCGTGATCGACCCGAACAAAATCTTTGGATACAGCCTCAATGTCGACCATCCCGACGGTGGCCCCAAGGCGACGGCGTTCAAAACACTGCTGGGTTTCGATCAATCCAACGGAGACGCGCTTATCGCTCAGATTCGTAACGGTGTTTTGAACAACCCCGCGAGCGAAGGCGTGAGCGGTAAATATGGGAAGCGATTCGATGTCGACATCCCGGTAACCGGTCCGAATGGAAACACGGAAACTGTAAGAACCGGCTGGATAATTGATCCAGATTCTACGACGCCGCGACTGACCACTGCGTTGATACGGAGCCGAAGAAAGATCGGGAAGGCGAGTTATATTGATGACATCGGCCGGAAACATAGTGTAAAAAAGGCTGGCGCAGCCGAACCTGGAGTCCACCTTTTTGATGTCCCCACCTCCGCAACCTCTAGTCAGGGGCTGAAGTCCATGAATTTCTCGGAATTCGATCGCGTCGTGTTGGCCGTTGATCTCCCCGACAGAGGCCTGCGGGCGGGGACGAGGGGAGTTATCATTGACGTCCACACCACACCTTGCCTTGGATACGAAGTCGAATTTTTCGACGAAGATGGAGACGTGATCGAGTGGGGCCCGGTGGAGCCGGAGCAACTGCGTGCGTACCCCACTTCAAACCTCGACAGGTCGGCCTAAATGGCGGTTTTTTGACGCTTTCGCATTTCTCCGTGCGCAGTATCGCCTGACCGACGCGCCGTCGCGCCAAATTCGTGCCGGGCGGCGTGGCCAAGACTTTCATTCAGACGAAGGAGCCGGAGCTCAAGGGCGTCTTCGACGAATGGCTGGCGCGCATCGTCTGCTACGCGTTCAGCGTCTCGCATCAGGCCTTCGTCAATCAGAACAATCGTTCGACCGGCGAGACGCAGAAGGAGATGGCCGAAGAGGAAGGGCTTTGGCCGATCCTGAAATGGGCGAAGCGGCTGATCGACGGCGTGCTCAATGAGGACTTCGGCGAGACCGAGCTGGAGTTCGCCTGGGGCGAGGACGCGCAGATCGACGCGGCCAAACAGGCGCAGGTGCTGACGAGCTATGTCGACGCGGGAATTCTGACGCGCAACGAAGCGCGGGCGAAGCTCGGCGAGGCGCCGGTGGCGCTGGCCGCGGCCGATACGTTGACGGTGACGACGGGCAGCGGGCCGGTGGTGTTGGGGGCGGGCGATCGGGCGCAACAGCTGGACAAGGCATACGACCCCGAGCAGCCGCGCGACTGGCATGGGCGCTTTGCGACGACCGAAGGGCGTGGAGCGAAGCAAAAGTCCAGCGACCGCGATTGGCTGGCGCTAGCCGGCCCCGACACGAAGACAGACGGCGACACCCCAGCCCCCAAACCAAACGGCATTCAGATCGCGACCGGCCCAGGCCGTCTTCATTCGGGTGAGAACGGCCCGGCGGCGCGCAGCGCGGAGGACTGGATCAACCGACTGCAAGACTGGATTATGGGCCGCGCGGGCGAGAAGGGCGACGAATCTTCCGCGCCCGCAACGCCAGAAGCCCCCGCAGCGGCTGCCGGAACGCAGACGCCAGGGTCTGGAACGCCGGATGATGACGAAGACAAAAACAAAACCCCGCTGAAGCGAGGGACGTTCAAGGGATCAACGGACGGACTCACCGCTTCCGAAAAGGAGTTCGTCGAACGTCAGCTTGACGCGGACAGGGACGTCGAAGTGATTCCGAGGACCGAAGGCCAGAAGACTGCGGACTTCCTGATCGACGGCGTTCGCACCGAACTCAAAACCGTGTCCGGCGTCGCCGACAGGAGTTCGGATGGGCTGTCGAAAGCGGTTTCAAACCGTATAATGAACGCCAGAAGCCAGTCGGATGTCATTGCGATCGATGCTCTCAAACAGGAGGGCATGACTCGCGAAATCGCGGAGCGCGCCATCAAGCGGGCGCGTTTTGCGGACCACGCCGATCGGATTTCGCGCATCTCAATCGAAACACCTGATGGAACGGTTGTTTGGTCGAGGAAATGAAAATGGAAAAGAAATTCGTGACCCTCCCCACGGAGGAGGAACTGACCAATCGTTTGCTAAAAAATCTGGAATGGCGCAATCGTTCACTGGAGACCTCCCTGCTTTGGCAGGGATATCTCGGTGCGCTCCTAGAATGGGGGCTACTGGAGATTGAGGTTTTCGATCGATTGCGCGCCCACATTCCCGCGGTCGGTCTCAAAGAAATCTACGAACTTGCGATAGGTGAGCCCATTCCGCCCGATCAGGAGCGAGAGATCGACGAGTATTGCGCGCGGCAAGGGAAGGAGTAACCAGCACGGTCGCGCTCTTTCGAGCCGATCGCCTTCGCCGATCTGCGCGCCCTCGCCGACGCCTACGATCTGCTGCGCCTCGTCATAGAAACGCGCAAGGATCAGATCGAGCGCATGGCCTGGGTGTTGCGCCCACGCGCCGGGTGCAAAGGGCCAGGCGCCGCGCGGCTCGCCGAGCTGACCCGCTTCTTCGAACGCCCCGACGGCGAGCATTGCTTTGCCGCCTGGCTGCGCATGCTGCTCGAAGACTTGCTGGTCATCGACGCGCCGACGCTGTGGAAGGAGCGCGCCCGCAATGGGTCGCTCGTCGCGCTGCATCCGCTGGACGGCGCGACGATCAAGCGCGTCATCGACGACTGGGGCCGCACGCCGCGACCCTTCGACGCAGAAGCCTTCTTCGTCCCATCGAGACGCCGTTGCGCACGGGAGACTCCGATGCTCGACCCGCGAATCCGCACGCACACGCTTGCGTCGCGACGCGACGAACAAGCTGTCCATTGCGACACGGACGGACTCTTCGTCGGTCCCGTCCCGCTTCTCGTCCGCGAAGCGGGCAATGGATTGCGAAAGTCTTGGGCGGCGCGGCCGCTCGCCGAGATCAACCGCGATCTCGAACGCTGCTACGGACTGCCGATCGACGTCGGTTCGAAGATGAGCGGGATCGAAACGATTGCGCAGGCGCTCGACGAGCGTGACTTGGCGCGCGCCTGCATCGTCGCCGTGCATCTGCGCATTCCGCCGATTCTGGAAGCCTCCCCGCAGGCGCTGTGGAAATGTGCGGCGGCGCTTTCGGATAGCGGCATGCTCGACGTCGGCGGCGCCGCGCGGCTGGCGAAATTCAATCCCCATCACGACGAAAGAGGTCGCTTCGCGACCGCGGACGGCGCGCGTGGCGCCGACGCGGAAAGGTTGAGGCCGTCGCATGCGGTTCGTGTCGCGCAGGCCAACGCGGGATCCCTGTCGGACCTCCCGATCGTCGGGCCCGCTTACGAAGCGGGACGGCGGACGCGACGAGCATGGGAAGACTGGCGCGCCTCCAGCGGCCAGGATTCCACGCCAGCACCGAAGCAAGCCAATTCGCAGAAAGACGACGCCGCAGAGACGCAGAAGCAGCCTGCGGCAAGCGTCGGCGCCCCGCCGCCGAACCAGGAGGAACCCGAAGACGCCCGGGGCCAAGGCGACGCGAAGAGCCAAAGGCCAAGAAAGCCGAGCTACAAGATCGGCGCGTCGGATGGCGGTCCGGGCAAATGGGCGCAAGCCAACGAAAATATGAAGCCCAACGCGACAGCCTATCAGCAAAAGGCGACTGGCGCGCCGCAAGGCAGGGTTTATAATGTTGCCAACTCTGAGGCCAAGTCGGGCGTCACGAGCTTCGACGGCTACGATCCGGCGACGGACACACTGATCGACGCCAAATATTGGAATAAGTGGCCGATAGATAAGAAGTTTTCGGCGGATAGCGTGCTCAAGCAAGCCCGCAGCCAGATCAAGGCGGCGAAGGGGGCGAGGATCGTGTGGAAGATGCCGTCGCCCGAGCGGGCCGCGAAGGTGAGGAGCCTCCTTGAAAAGAAGGGCTTCCTTGGTATCACTGTCGAAGACTTTTGACCGCGGGAGCATGACATGGAGGATTTCTTTCCTGACGAGCTGGTTTTTCAAGCCGCGGGGTTTGGCCCAGCGATGACCGCTCGGCAATCGATCGAAAGCGCGAAGAAGATTTTGCTGGATATCGAATCGATATCGCCTTGGCGGCGCCCTCTCGAAGTTAGTGGATGCACCGAGGAAACCGGCGACATGCCCATTGCGGAGGACCTCTCCGACTTCGAAGCGGTAGTGATGCGCGCCCTCGGGAGCTACGACGACATTCGATATTATAACGCCAATGACCCGGACAACTGGGACCTCACACCCGATTCCTTTTCTCCATATGGTTTTTATGAAACATTTACAAACGCTCCAACAGCACAAGAATACAATCGCCGCGTCGGTGTCAGCCTGCAGGCTTCTGGCTTGCTCAATGGCAAGTCTTGCAACAATGGCATCCATGTCATCACAATTCCATTTTACGGCCCAAAAGAATTCAATGCGGCATGGGCGGACCCGACCGTCGTCGCCCGCTTGTTCGACTATTTCATAGACAACTTCAATCCCTTGAAATGCGTCGTCTTCGGCAGCGAGCAAGCGGTCAGAATTTCCAAGCCGGATTCCCATTACACCTTAGGGTGGCTCAACTACACGAGAGATCCCGCGGTAGCGGAGGTGTTCACGAAGACCGGAAAGGCGGTTCCCTACCGCAGGGGCGTTCTGTTGAAACTCGGCGATGACGCTTCGGTCGTATCCGATCCCAGAGCCGAAGCAGAGATGAGCGAACTCGCGCAAAAGCTGTCATCCGCGGGCGTGACGCGTTAGACGAAATTTCGCGACGCACGCATCGCTCCAGTTGGGCGAGAAATTCAACCGCCACGCACAGCGCGACGATCAAGCGCGTCATCGACGATCGAGCCCGCGCGCCGCGGCCCTACGTCGACGACAGCGGAACGCTCGTGCACCCCGTCGCCTACCAGCAGGTGTTGAAAGGATATCGCGCCGTCGACTACGCCGCGCGCGACATCATCTACGCGCCGCGCAATCCGCGCACCGGCCGGGTCTACGGCTATTCGCCGGTCGAACAGATCGTCATGACCGCGAACATCGCGTTGAAGCGGCAGACACCGATTGCGACATCGTTACGCCAACACGTCCTCTCGTCCGCACCACCGGCCCGCCTCGCGCGGGCCTTTTCTTTGGGAGACCCTCGGCATGGCCGATCTGAACCTGTTCATACCGCTCACCAAGGCCGACGCCGCGCGGCGGCTCGTCTACGGAGTCGCCACGGCGGAGACGCCGGATCGCGGCAACGAGATCTGCGACTACGCCACGACCAAGCCCTATTACCAGAAATGGTCGTCGGAGTTTCACAAGGCGAGCGGCGGCAAGAGCCTCGGCAATCTGCGCGCCATGCATGGCAAGGTCGCCGCCGGGCGCGTCGAGGCCATCGCGTTCAACGACGACGCCAAACAGATCGAAATCTGCGCCAAGATCGTCGACGACGCGGAGTGGCGCAAGGTCGAGGCCGGCGTCTACACCGGCTTTTCGCAGGGCGGCGGCTATGTGCGGCGCTGGCCCGACGCGAGCGATCCCACGCTGACGCGTTACACCGCCAATCCCAGCGAAATATCGCTCGTCGATCTGCCGAGCCTGCCGAGCGCCACTTTCTCGCTGGTGAAGATCGACGGCGCGACGCAGACGATGCGCTTCGCGCCGCGCGACGAGGCCGGCGATCTGGAACAAGTTTGGATGGCGCGCGACGGCAAGACGTTCAAGAAGAAGGCCGAGGCGCTGGCGCATCAAATCGCGCTCTCCAGCATGGGACCGATGTTCGGCGCGCTCTCGCGCATCGAGAACGACGTCGGCGCGGCGGCGCCGGCGGCCCGCAAGCGCGGCGAGGCGGAGAAGCTCGCCAAATTCCTCGGGCAAGAGGCGATCGACGCGGCCCGCGCCGTGGCGGCGCTCGAAATCGTCTTCGAGATATTGCGCAACGAACTCGGCGAAGGCGAAGAGAACATGGAGCAGATCGCCGCGCTCGGCGACGCGATCGGACGGCTGATGACCTTCATCGCTTCGGAACTCGCCGAGCCGGACGACGGCCGCGCGAACGACGCGGCGACGAAGCCGCTCGAACAGGCGGCGTCGCAAGGCGATCTCGCCCAGCGACTGGAGGCCGCGGCGCTCGAACGCGACGCGCATAAGGCGCTGCTCGATCAGCTGACGCCGCGCCTCGAAAAACTCGCGGCGCGCATCGAGGAAATCGGCCGCCAGCCTTTGCCCCCGCCAATGCTGGCCGGCACGCGCGTCGTCGAAAAAGGCGCCGACGCCCGCGGCGACGATCTCGCCGCCGCGCTGTCGCGCATGAGCGGCGAGGAGCGCGCCGCGCTGCTCATCAAGGTCGCGCAACGTCAGCCCGCGGCGCGGCGCTGACCGCGCCCCGAAACTTTCCCGCGCCGGAGACGGCGCTCCCCTCGTGACGGAACCGAACTCATGACCTTGGAAGTCGCAACACAGGACATACTCGCGACCATTCGCAAAGCGCAGAGCGTTGCGATGCCCGATCCGCGCCTGCTCGGGCTGGAGAAGAGCAGCTTTCAGCAGCCGGGCTCGGCGACGAGCGGGCTCAACTTCTACGATCTCGAACCCGGCGCGAAATTCCTCGCGCCGGTGCTGACCCCGCTGCGAAACGAAACGCCGCGCGTTTCCGGCCGCGGCGGCATTCAGGCGAATTGGCGAGCCATCACCGGCGTCAACACGAGCGGACTGCGTCTTGGAGTCTCGGGCGGCAACCGGGCCGGCGTGCAGTCGGTGACGACCGCCGATTACTTCGCGTCCTACAAGGGCATCGGGCTCGAAACCAGCGTCGATTTCGAAGCCGAATATGCCGGCATGGGCTTCGACGACGTGCGCGCCCAGGCGGGTCTGCGCGGTTTGCAGGCGACGATGATCGGCGAGGAGGCGCTGATCCTCGGCGGCAACAATTCGCTGCCGCTCGGCGTCACGCCGACGCCGACGCTGGTCGCCTCCTCCAGCAATGGTTCGCTGGCCACGGGAACGCTGTCGGTGATCTGCGTCGCGCTGTCGCTCGACGGCTTCATCAACGGGTCCATCGTCGGCGGCGTGCAGGCGCAGATCGTGCGGACCAACGCCGACTTGTCGTCCGACACGTTCGGCGGCGGCGCGGCGCAGAAATCCACCACCGCCACCGTCGCCGTCACCGGGCCGACCGGCAGCGTTGCGGCCAGCGTGGTCGCGGTGCGCGGCGCGCTGGGCTACGCTTGGTTCTGGGGACCGACGGGCTCGGAGATTCTCGGCGCGATCACCTCGATCAACTCGGTCGCCATCGCGGCGAACGCGCCCGGAACGCAGACGGCCGCCTCTCTGCCCGCGGCCGACTGGTCGAACAATGCGCTGGTCTTCGACGGCCTGTTGACGATCGCGCTGAAGAGCGGATCGGGCGCCTATGTCGCGCAGCAGCCGAGCGGAACGGCGGGCGTCGGCGCGCCGCTCACCGCCGACGGGGCCGGCGGCGTCGTCGAGATCGACGCGGCGCTGAAGTCGCAGTGGGACAATCTACGGCTGTCGCCCGACACGATCTGGGTGAACAGCCAGGAGGCGCTGAACATCTCGAAAAAAATCCTCGCCGGCAACAGCAATTCGGCGCAGCGCTTCGTCTTCAACGCCGCGCAGGACGCCATCGGCGGCGGCGTGATGGTGCGGACCTATCTCAACCGCTTTTCGATGAGCGGCGGCTCGACGCTCGACATACGCGTGCATCCGAACATGCCGGCGGGCACGATTTTGATGACGGCGCGGACGATCCCCTATCCGCTGTCGGGCGTCGGCAACGACTTCCAGATCCGGACGCGGCGCGACTATTACCAGATCGAATGGCCGCTGCGCTCGCGCCGTTACGAATATGGCGTCTACGCCGACGAGGTGCTGCAGCACTATTTTCCGCCCTCAATGGCGATCGTGACCAACATCGCCAACGGTTGATCGCGAAGGACAAGCACTTCGCCCGCCCGGCCTCACCGAGCGGGCGCACCTCGTCAATTCATGGAGCGTGACGTCATGGCGATCGGCGACCTCGTGCAGCTCGCTGCGGCGAAATCCTGGCTCGGCGTTTCGACGACGACCGACGATGCGCTGCTTTCCGCGCTGATCACGCAGATCAGCCGCGCGATCTACAATTACGTCAATCGTTCCTTCGTTCTGCCGACCAACGTCGTCGAAGCCTATGACGGCAACGGGCGGGAGCACCTCATCCTGCGCAACTGGCCGGTTGGGGCGATCTCTTCCGTCGTCGTCGACGGCAGGCCGATCCCGCCGGCGCCCTTGATGCTCGCCGGCGTCACGCCGACGCCGGGATATGTGCTCGAACAAAGCGACGAACAGCCGCCCGGCGCGATGCAGCAGCTGTTCTTGCGCGGTCCCTATTGCTTTCGCAAGGGACGGCAGAACGTCGTCGTCGCCTATCGCGCCGGCTATGAGATCGTCGCGGAAGCGCATGTCGTTCCGGCGAGCCCGCCCTATCAATGCGTCGCGCAATCGCCCTTCGGCGTCTACGCGCTCGACACGGGCGCATCTTACGCGAGCGGCGCTTTGCTCGCGCCAGTCGCGGCCAGTCCCGGCGCCGGTCAATATTCCGTCGATCCGACGAGCGGAACCTATGGTTTCTCCGCCGCGGACGCCGGCGCCGCGGTCGGGGTTTCCTATGGCTACATCCCCGCCGATCTCGCGCAATGCGCGCTCGAATGGGTGGCGGACCGCTATCGCTACAAGGACCGCATCGGCCTCTCCAGCAAGAGTCTCGGCGGGCAGGAGACGACGGCTTTTCAAAACCGCGCCGTGCCGGATTTCGTCGCCGCCTCCTTGGTGAATTTTCGGCGCATTCTGGCGAATTGAGCGGCGCGATGTTCGATGTCGAGATCGAGGGAGCGGACGCGCTGGACGCTCGTCTCGCCGTCCTGCCCGACGCGGTGCGCGCCGCGCTCGCCGCAAAGATCGCGGAACTCGCGCAAAGACTCGCGGAGAAGATCAAGGGCAATCTCTCCGGCGCCGTGTTGCAGAGCCGCGGCGGCGCGCTGCGCGATTCGATCGAAGCGGATCTCGGCGCCGACATGGCGACGTTTCTCGCCAAGACGAAATATGCGGCGGCGCAGGAATATGGTTTTGCCGGCGCCGAGAGCGTGTCGGCGCACAGCCGCACGATCAAACAAGCCTTCGGCCGCGCCATTGCGCCGAAGGAGGTGTTCGTGCGCGCCTTCTCCCGACAGATGAATCTGCCCGAACGCAGCTACATGCGCTCGGCGCTGGAAGAGATGCAAGGCGACATCGCCGCGGAACTGGCGCAAGCCATCAGGGAAGGATTGTCGCAATGAACGTCGCGCGCGAGGCGGTGCTCACGGCGCTCGTCGCTCTGTTACAGGGCGTCGTTTTCGCGCAGCCGGTGAATGGCGCGCGCGGCTTCGTCTCGGTCTCGCGGCGCCTGAAATTGTGGTCGGACGTGCCGAAGTCGCAGCGGCCGGCGCTTTTCGTCACCGAGCATCGCGAGCACCAGTCATACCAAAACGAGGCGCTGCCGGCGAAGACGACGCTGAGCGTCGATCTCTTCGTCTATATCGACTCCAGCGACAGAAACACGATTCCCGCCGTGGCGCTCAACACGCTCATGGATGCGCTGGAGACGGCGCTGAAGCCCGCGAGCGGCGCGCGGCAGACGCTCGGCGGCCTCGTCTCGCATTGCCGGATCGAGGGCGCCGTCTTGAAGGATCCGGGAGACATCGACGGCGACGGTCTCCTCTGGGCGCCGCTCAAAATCTTCGCCGTCTGACCTCACGCCAACGTCGCTGCTTCACCTCGAGGAACCTCGCACATGTCGAACAATACGTCTCTTGCTTTCGGCGCCGGCATTCTCGTCGGCACGCCGTCCGGCGGATCGCCCCTGCAATTCGGCACGTTGCAGGACGTATCCGTCGACTTCAGTTTTTCGGTCAAACAGCTGATGGGCCAGTTCCAATTTCCGATCGCGGTGGCGCGCGGCGGCGGCAAGATCGCCGGCAAGGCGAAATTCGCCAATGTCGACGGGCCGGCGCTCAACCAGATCTTCTTCGGCAATACCGCGACCGCGGGGCAAAAGCTTTGGTCCTACAACGAAGGCGCGAGCGTGCCGGGGTCGTCGCCCTATACGGCGACGGTCGCCAACGCCGCCGCCTTCGACGCCAATCTCGGCGTCGCCTATGCGTCGAGCGGCTTGCAATTGACGCAGGTGACGAGCGCGCCGGCGCAAGGCCAATACAGCGTCGCCGCCGGCGTCTACACCTTCAATTCCGCCGACGCCGGCAAGGCGCTGTTGATCACCTACAGCTACACGCAGACGGTCTCTGGCTCCAAGGCGGTGATCGGCAACAGGCTGATGGGAATTGCGCCCACCTTCCAGATCGACTTCTATCAGACGAATCCCAACATCGCCGGCGCGCAATGGTCGCTGCGGCTTTACGCCTGCATTTCGTCGAAGCTGGCGCTGTCGAGCAAGCTCGAGGATTTCGTCATTCCCGAACTCGACTTCGAGGCCTTCGCCAACGCGTCGAACAACATCGGCGAAATCAACACCGCGATTTGAGGAGCAGCGCGTGAATCCCGATCCGAAAATCGATTGCGCCGGCGCAGCCGTAGTCACGCTCGCCGGCCAGGAATGGTTCGTGCCGGTGCTGGCGATGCGCCAGGCGCGTATCGTCGTTCCGGCCCTGATGCGGCTGATGCCGACGCTGGAGCGCCTGCAAAGCGGCGGCGCCGCGCAACTCAGCGAAGCCGATTACGACGCCATCCTCGACGTCGTGCATGCGGCGCTGACGAGGGCCTATCCGACGCTGTCGCGCGAAGCCTTTCTCGACATTCCCGCCTCGACGCCGGAGCTGATTGCGACGCTGGCGACCGTCACCAAGCAGACCGGATTCTTCAGGGCGAGCGAGGGCGAGATAGCCTCGGGGGAAATTTTGGGGGAGACGGCGAAAGCTTCGACGGCTCCCCAAAATCCTTCGATCGGCTGATCGCGCATTACTGTCAATGCGCCGGAGAGGCTTGGAGCGACGAGTTGGAGGCGACGCTGACATTCCCGCGCTTCTTCGCGCGGCAGGCCTATTGGCGCGAGTTTCCGCCGGCTCATGTGTTGCTGCGCTCGATCGCCGTGGGGCTTGGTGTGTTCAAGCCGGCGAAGACGCTGAGCGAGGGGATGGCGGCGTTGCGCGCGATGTTTCCGGGTGGGCGGTTTTGAGCCAGCGCGTCGCGCCGAGACAAACTCGGCGGACATGGAGGGCGCGATGATTGCGAGCTTCGGGTTGACCAACGAGCCCGGCGCATTGGGTTTGAGTTGCAGCCCAGAGGGCCTGTCGCTCGCCGGCGCGCCTCTCTTGCGCAAGACGGCGACGGGCTTTGCGCCAAGACCCGCGAATGAAGTCGCCGCGCTGCTCGACGCGGCCTATGGCGCCGATCCGACGCGGCTGCTCCCGAGCCTCGACCTGATCGCCGAAGCGCTCAACCGCGGGGAATTGGCCCGCGCCATGATCGCCGCCGTAATGACACGGACGCCTGAGTTGAGCAGAGAGGCGGCTGCGCGCGTTGCGAAAGCGGATGCGAGGCTCACGAAATTCGATCCGAACCAGCCGAGGGATGGGCAAGGCCGTTGGACCTTGGACGGCGGCGCCCGTCCGACGCCCGTCGCGGCGACGGCCGCCTCGGCGCAGCCGGACGAAAAGGCGAAGGAAGATCGCTCTCGGGCCGCGGCTACCCTCGTCGAGGCGTTGAAGACCAAATACGACGATCTGGGGCCGGTGGAATTTTCGAAAGCGGTCATTCAATTCGGCGATCGGTTGGGGCGGCAGGGCAAAAACCTTTTTCCAGTCGAGAAGGAACGCGCGCTCGCGGAATACGCCTTCCTGCAGGACCGCCTCTCCTTCTGGCTCGACTACGATTACAAGCCAGCGACGGCGCATCTCAATCTGATCTCGGCGGCGCTGACCCTTAATCAAGGCGCAGTCTACGGCGGGATCGCGTCGGCGGGCGAGACGCCCCGTTCGATGCTGGAAGTCGCCGGCGCCGCTTGGGCCGTTGGCAATCTCGCGCCGCGGCTGCGCTCCCCGAGAGCGCCGGTCGCGGAGGCTGCGCCCGTCGAAGCACCCGAAGAGATGAGGGGCATCGGCGACATCGCCGGCAATGACGACGTTAATTACGTCCGGGGGAAAGCCATACAGCTGCAGGGCGAACCATGGGAGGATTATCTCGTAAGAAATATTCCTGGAGCCGAAAGAGGAGCGCAAAACCGCAAGACTTTTGACCTCCATAATGCTAAGACGCGCGAAGCAATCAGCGCCAAGACGATGGAAACGCTGACCCTGAATAAAATTCAATATCCTAGACGCGTTTATTCGGAGCTGAAGGGGTATATCGAGGAAGCTGTGGAGTACAAACCCCGCGCGAAATCAGATCTGCGGCCCGAGGAGATACGCTCCAAGACCATTCATCCCGGAGTCCCGGAATATACCTCGCCGGAGCAGTGGCGCCATTTGTATAGGGGAATGGTGTATGGAAAGCAAAACGGCGTTCGGGTCGTCATCACGAGGATCAGGGAATGAGAAGCTGGGAGCGCCTGCCCTTCACGCAGTGGGCGGAAATCAACATGGCGAGCCGTTTCATTTCCGTTGAGCCGCTGTCCGGATATCGTGTCGCTCGGCGCGAGGACGACGGCTATGTCATATGGTTGGAGCCCGACGCCACTGACGAGGCGTTGGGACGCGCGCTCCTGGAGGCTTTGGATCGCAGCCGTTTCATCCAGCCCTGCGACGAGCCGGCGTTCTTCGAGCACCAACGAAACGTCCGCTGCATTCGCAATTGGCAAAAGAAATTCATGCGCCTCTATGGCTATGAAAGCAGGCGTCGAGCGCACATGACCATGGATCGGTGCGACGCTGCGCGAGCGGAAGGAAAAATCTCGATCCGGCCGTCTGAGCGCGGAACGCCCGAGTGTCATACCGCTCTCCCACCTGAGCTCGACTTTGCGCATTTTAAGCGGCGAAGCAGAGGGTTTCGGTGAGTCTATTCCAGAGGTCGATGGGAATTTCCACGCTGTCTGGGCATTGCCGGGACATTGATAAATTCGGCGCGACCCA
>Ga0265328_10000078_pt1 | contig 50914 bp, 44 predicted proteins | sample 41624metaG_FD_202086 | JGI IMG/M metagenome (GOLD analysis project Ga0265328, IMG submission 202086) | Rhizosphere microbial communities from Carex aquatilis grown in University of Washington, Seatle, WA, United States - 4-16-24 metaG | ecosystem: Host-associated > Plants > Roots > Rhizosphere...
GGCCATCATAGTTGTCGCCGCGCACCGTCGAAGAATCGATCGACAATGCCGCTATCGGTAGGCGGCAGCTGGCCATCGTCGGACTGTGCGGTCTCCTCGCCATGGTCGACGGCTTCGACGCCCAAGCCATGGCCTATGCCGCTCCGGCTCTAGCCGCAGAATTGAAGATCGTGACGTCGGATTTCGGACTGGTCTTCGGCGCGGGCTCCTTCGGATCTCTCGCGGGCGTTCTCGTGCAAGGACCGCTCGGCGACAGATTCGGCCGCAAGACCGTCATGCTCGCGGCTTTCGCTCTCGTCACCGCAGCGTCGCTGCTGAATGTCCAGGCGACGACGCTCGCCGAGCTGATCGCTCTGCGCTTCATCGCGGGATTCGGGCTCGGCGGAGCCCTGCCGAACCTCTTCGCGATCACCGCCGAATATACGCCGCGGCGTCGCCGTTCGACCTTCGTCACAGCGATGTTCTGCGGAGTTCCACTCGGCGCGACGCTGGGCGGCCTGGTGGCGGCGAGCGTTCTGCAATCGCACGACTGGCGAGTGATATTCTATTTCGGCGGAATCGCTCCGCTGGTTCTCGCCACGCCTGCATGGTTCTTCCTGCCCGAGTCTGCATCTTATCTCGCCACGCGACCGGATGCTCGCGAGCGTCTCGGCGACGCGCTGCGTCGGCTGAACATCGAACCGCCAGCGCAGTTCATCGTCGGCACATTTGGAAAATCGGCGCCGCGATCGACGGTCTTCCGTCTGTTCGACGCGGCCCACATACGAGGGACAGCGCTGCTGTCGGCGATCGCCTTTCTCGGCCTTCTCGTGTCGATCTCACTCACCAACTGGCTTCCTCTCATCTTGAATCGCGCCGGACTCACGATCGGCATGGCCGTGATCGGAGGCGTGTTCCTGAGCGGCGGCGGAATGATCGGAGCTCTGTTTTTCGCTATCCTCGGGGATCGCTTCGACATGTTTCGCGTGCTCGCTCCCGCCTATGTCGTCGCCGCTTTGTCGATAGCGACGATCGGTGCGGTTCCGCCGGATGAAATCTTCGTTATGGCGGCGATATTCTTCACCGGATTTTTCTTCATCGGTTCACAAATGTGTCTGCCGACGCTCGTTACTTCCTATTATCCGAGCGCTCTGCGGGCGACGGGAATCGGTTGGACGATGGGCGCCGGACGGATTGGCGCTATCGTCGGTCCTGCGCTCACCGGCGTCCTGGTCGCCAACGGCATATCGACGAGCAATTTATTCTATATCGCATCCGGCGTCGTGCTGCTGACAGTTGCGGCGCTTCTGCCGCTCGGGCCTAGGCATCGCCGTGTCGAAGATCGGTAGAGGGCGCCGCAAAGTTCTCTCTTCTCGTTCGAGCTGGCGCGTATGGCGACCTGCGCTTATTCGACGCCCTTTCGTAGCGGCCGAGCCTCGAGAATAAGCGCGACGCCGCAAGTTTTTGTCGGAGCCGCGCTTTTTTCGACGAGCACAAATTCGGCGAAACTCAGTAGCGCAGCGTGAGGCCGCCATAGATCCCTACACCGTCGCCAGGGTAGAAGACCGCCGCGTCCCTTCCGGCTGCATTGAAGGTCGAATTGACCACGGCGGCGTATTTCACATTGGCGAGGTTCCTGCCTTCGAGATAGGCCTCCCATTGGAATGGCGTATCTGGCTGCTTCGGTTGCAGATAGCCAACTCGCGCGCCGAGGATCGCGTAAGGCCTCGAAAAGAAGCTGTTGGCGTAATCGACCGGATAGGAGATGAAGTTCGATTCGACATTCAGCCCGGCGTAGAAGCCCAGCCTATGGCGATATTCCAGCTCCGCCTTGTAGAAATGAACGGGAATACTCGGCAGGCGATTGTCCTTATAGGTCGGATCGTTCCGGTAGTGAAAGTCGTTCCATGTGTAGACTTGGCGCAAGAGGATTTGCTGCCCAGGTTCGACGCCTTCCGATTGCGTCAGCGCCTCGCGCTCGTCATTATCCGGCTCGGCGCCGCCGGTCTTCGATCGCCACAAAAGTGTTTCGAGGCTCAGTTCGACGCCTTGATGGCGCGTCCTGGTGGCGTTCGTCGTGGCCGTCAACGCTGTTCCGGGAAGCGTGACGGTGAGCAGCTCATTGTCGACCCAGGAATGATAGTAGGCGAACTCCCATTTGGCGGGACCGAATTGTCCTTTCAAACCGCCTTCGGCCGTCCAAGCGGTCTGTTCCTTCAAATTCAAATTGCCGAGCTGCGCGGTCGGGAACAGAATTTTGGCGAAGGACCAGTTGGTCGGCGGCTCGACCGAGCGGCTCACATTGCCGAAGAGCTGCACATCGGGCGCGAGTTGATAGCGCAGGCCGGCGCGCGGCGCGTAGTTGAGATAGTCTTTCGTCAGCTTGCTGTAGATGGGGTAAATGAACTCGCTCGTGCGCGGCGAGTAGCTCAGGGCCAGTCCTGTCGTGACCCAGAGATTCGGGGTCAGTTCGAGATCGTTCGAGCCGAGCACGACGACATCGGAGCCGGCGAAATTCACATAGTTGACGAGAGCATTCTTCGTCGCCGGAAAAAAGCCGGGCCAGCCTTCGAGCCGGAGACTCGTGCCGAGCGCCGTTGAAGACAGAGCGGATAGCGTGGTGTTGCTCGTATGCCCGTCGAATTCATCGGAACGTGTGTATTTCAGCGATGTGCTGATGTCGCTGGCGTCCCATCGCACGAATGGGCCGCCGGCTCCGGATTGAGGAAACCGCTTATAGGCGAAGGCGAACTCGAGCGCCGACGCGTCGTCGAAACGAAGCCGGGTCTTGTTTCCGATGAATTCCGAGTACGGGAGGACTTTGTACCATCGGTTGTTCAGCGCCGCGGTCGCCGCCTGCCTTGGATCGGCTTGAAGCTGCGCCCATGTCAGCGTGTTGGGAACTTGAAAATATTCATGCGCGAAGCGGAAGAAGAACCGCGTGTCGAGATCGGGGCTGATCTTGTATCCGAAATTGGCGTTGAATTTCACGCTGCTCGCTTCTGAATGATCGCGATATCCATCCTGCCGAAATCCCGAAGCGCTGATGTAGTAATCGAACGGACCGATAACTTGACCCGAACTCACTTGTCCGCGCCAATAACCGAAACTACCGGCCTCCGCGCGCGCCTGGAACGGCTGCGAATCATAGCCTGTGTGCGACACGTAGTCGATTGCGCCGCCGAGAGTCTTGGCGCCATATTCGAATGCGTTCGCTCCGCGCAGGATCGCGATGTGATTGGCGGCCAGCGGCTCGACGAGCTCCCACGGGACGCCGGTCGACGTCGTGATCGGAATGCCGTCGAGCAGGACCGATACGCCGGCGAGATAGTTCAGCGGGCTGCGTTGAATTCCGGATCCGCGGATCGATAGCCGAATGGCTTCGCCTCCGGAGGTGGATTGCGCGAAGACGCCGGGCTCGCGCGACAAGATATCGGCGGGATTGGAAACACGGCCATGCTCGATGTCTCGGGAGGTGACGAGGCTCGCGCCGCCAGGAATGTTTTGGAGTTTCTCGGCGGCTTTCTGCTCCTCGTCGGCCGCTCCCCGAACGACGACGTCCTCGACTGTCGCCTGTTCCGAAGGCCCGGCCGCCGAAGGCGCTGTCGGAGTGGAGGGCGCGCGTGGCGCTGCTGCGACCGCGCTCGGCAGAAGCGCGACGACGAGCAGCGGCGTGGCGTGTCGAGCGACACGGAAGCGAGAACGCGAATTTCTTGGCGACATTTGATGACCCCGATGTGATGCGCGGGACCAATCGGCGGAATTCCCGCCTGAGGCCTGCGATCAGAAGCCGACTGTTTAAGTAGGCTAACGTACGGGGGAGGCATGTCACGAGCTGGAACGGAAACGCAGCGTTCCGCATTCGCGCCTGCTGGATGCAGCGCAGGGCTCGTCGTGTGGAAGGGAACGAAGAGCCGGGCGATAGCTATGCGCGATCGCCGTGTGGCAATTCTTCGACCAGGAAGTCGAGCAGCGCTCTCGCGCCCGCCGACAGACCGCGCCGCGACAAATAGGCGATATGGATATCATTGACGGGACCGGCCCAGTCCGGCAGGACGATCGCGAGCGTTCCGTCGTCGAGCTGTTGTCGACAGAAATGCGCAGGCAGCAATGCGACTCCAAGTCCGGCTTCCGCCGCTGCGCGGAGCATGGCGAGTTCGCAAGTGGCCAAGCGCGGGTCGACGGCAATGACGTGAATGCGTCCGTCCGTGTGCCGCAATCGCCAGACCGACGGGCCCTGCGTCGGCCGCGCTCCGAGAAGGGGAAATCTGGATAGATCGTCGGGCGAGCGGAGTGTGTCGAGACCCGGGAGGCCGCGTGACGCGACGAGGAGGTTGCGGCTCTCGCCGACGCGTCGAATGATGAGATCCGAATCGTCCAATGGCGTCGGACGAATGCGGATGGCGAGATCGATTCGGTCGGCCATCAAATCGATGTTCCAGTTGCGCGCGTCCAATTCGAGCGAGATATCCGGATGTCGCTCGAGAAATTTAGGCAGGAGAGGAGCCAGCCAATAATTGGCGAGCGGCGCCGGCGCGCTGACGCGCAGGGCGCCCTTCGGTCTGCTCTGCGCCTGGGAGATGAAGGCTTTCGTGGCCTGCGAACTCGCCAGGGTTTCCCGGCATCGCTCGTAGAACGACTGTCCCAGCTCTGTGACGACGAAGCGTCGCGACGAGCGATGGATGAGCTGTACCGCATAGCGCTCCTCCAGCGCCGCCAGTCTTCGGCTGAGCCTGCTTTTCGGAACGCCGAGGCTGCGGCTCGCGCCGGCGATTCCGCCTCGTTCGACAATAGCGGCGAACAACAGAAAGTCGGAGAGGTCTTCGATGTCTCTCGAATTCAAAGAAGATAGCGCAATCCGTTCGTTCATCGAAGTTGCTCTGTGTTTCCCGACGTCAGACAGGCAAAGTCTCGCTCGACTGCGCCTCTTCGATCGCCGCCGAGCCAAAGAGCAATCGCCCAATCGCCTCGCTCAACGTGCTGGCCGCATTGCCGGGCAAGCGCTTCGACCGGAAGGCGATGTGCCCGTCGGGCCTGACGAGAACAGCGCCGTCGTGGTCCACGCCATAGACCTCCGTGAAGCTCCGTTCGCCCGGGCGCTCGAGATAGTCGCCGCCCGCGCCGATCAGATACGCCTCGACGCGGATCGCGCCCTCGGCGGCGATTTCGGCCGCCGCGCGAGCCCATTCACGCCCGTCGGGACCGGCGAGAATCACGAAGCCGTCGTAGAATAGATCGATCGTCGACAGATCGCGGCCGTCGCGATCCCGCAGCCATAAATGCGGCGCCCGCGCGCCTGGATGTCCGGTCGCGCGATAGAGGCTGACCGTCGAAAGCTCGGGCTCCGTTCCGTCGAGGATCACCGCCGCCGAACGATAGATGGTTCCGAACTGCTGCCCCTGCGAATAGAACTGCTCGCGCTGCTGAGGGATCGCCGCGGCGATGCGTTTGCGAACCGCCTCGCCGTGCGGCGTTTTTTCTTCGATCGCGGCGAGATGCGTCGTGTCGTGCAAGAGCCAGCCGGTCTCTTCCATGCGGCGCGTATTCTCGAGACACTGTTCGCCGTTGAACTCGGCGACAGGCTTGCGCTCGTCTTCATAGGTGTCGAGCAATGGATCGGACGCCGCGCCGCTGAGAACGAGATCGAGCTTCCAGATCAGATTGGCGCTGTCCTGCACGCCGGAATTCATACCAAATCCACCGTGCGGCGGAAAGCGATGCGCGGAATCGCCGACGAAGAAGGCGCGCCCGACGCGCCATTTGTCGGTGACGGCCTGATCGTGTTTCCAATGGAGTATGCTGAGAATTTCGATGTCGACCGTCGGATCGCCCGCCGCTCGTCGGATGATGTCGCGACAACGGTCCTCGGTGTAGGCTTCGGGGTCTTCGCCGGGAGCCGCTTCGAAATTATAGGACCAGCGATTCGCCTGGCGTCGCCAGCTCAACGCCCCCTGCGTGTCCGGATTGACGATCCAGAACAGGCCATATTGGCGCCCGGCTCTGTGTTGTTCGAGGTCGGCGCGAAATTGGACATTGACCGAATTTCCGAAGGCGCCGAAACCGCTTTCGCCGACGCCGAGCGCATGGCGAGTCGGACTTCGCACGCCGTCGGCGGCGATCAGATAGCGCGCACGCACACGTCTTTCGAGACGGCCGGTCTCTTCGTCGCTCACCTCGACTTCGACGCCGTCGTCGGTCAGCGTGGAGATGGTCGCGCGCTTGCCGAATTGCGCGCGCACCGACGGATGTCTCGCGAGCGCGTCGAACAGAATCGGCTCGTAGAGATCCTGCCCGCAGAAGCACGGCCCTTCCGGCGAATAGGTCGCCCACAGCTCGCGATCGGCCTGCGTGCCGAAGTCGATGCGTCCGAGCTCGAAGCCGCTCAAGCGCGTGAGCCATGTGAATGCGGTGGGACTGGCTCCGGGCTGCGAAAAGCCGCGGCCCACCGCGCGTATATTTTCCGCAAGACCCCATCGACGGAATATTTCCATCGTCCGGGCGTGGATGCCGCCCGCTTTCGGATGGCGCGACAGGCCCGACCTGCGCTCGAACAAGGCGGTCGAGCGCCCGGCGCGACCGAGCTGCATGGCGCAGGCGCAACCGACGGGCCCCGCGCCGATCACGATGACGTCCACTTCCTCCGCCGCGGATGTCTTCGACAGCTCATCGACCATGATCGCCCTCCCCGAGGGAACTCGGCGCAATGCGCAGAGATGATATCCAATAGTCGATAGACTGACTATATATTAACGCCGAATTCCAGCGCGCGCGTCGCAACGCTGCGTTCCACGCGGGCTGCTCCGTTCGCTCCCGGCATATGCGGTAGTTTCGTCTCCTCACACGGCTCCGCAGGTCGTCGAAGAGACCGTGGATTGCGTCGGGGGAAAGCTCGTCAGATGTCAGAGATACGCGTTCTCGCCATACCTGGCTCGCTCAGAAGAGCTTCCTACAATCGCATGATCGTGGAGACATTGCGGTTCCTGGCCCCGCGAGACATGCTTGTTTCGGTCTATGACGGGCTCAGCGCGCTGCCGCACTACAACGAAGACATGGACAATCATTCGCCCCCGCCGGCCGTGCTGGCGCTGCGTCGGGAAATCGCTGCGGCGGATGCGCTCTTCTGGGCCTTCCCCGAGTTCAACCATTCGATACCGGGCGTGCTGAAGAATCTCGTGGACTGGACCTCGCATCCGCTCGACGCTGCGCCGCTGGTGGGGAAAGTTTCCGGAATATCGGTCGCGACGCAGGGAAATGGCGGCCACAGAGGAATGTCCGATCTCGCGCGCATTCTCCGCGATCTCGGAGGCTATGTCGTGCCCGCGCCGGAAGTGTGCATTCAGCGCGTGCACGAGAAACTAGCCATCGACGAATTCGGGCGCGTCGAAATTCTCGACGCGAACACGCGCGCCTCGCTAGAGCTGCTGCTTCGCGCGCTGGATCGCGCCGCCAGAGACAAGGTCGGCGCTCACACGGCCGCGCCGTGGCGGGAGCAATTCGCCATTCGGCGCGGAAAGGAAGAGGCCGATCCGAAATAGTCCGGGGAAGCGGTGAGCGCGAAACAGCCGAGCGGCCAGCGTTGGCTCGCTAACGCGTGGCTGCCTGGAAGATTTTCGAGGCCGCGCGCGCCGGCGCGCCGTTGCCTGAGGCCATGCAGCGGTCGCGGCATCGTTCGGTCCAGCAGGCGGCGCGCTATTACAATGAAGGCGAGATCGCCCGGGGCAGGGCGGCGCGGTTGGCGTAGGGCCTTGTCGAAGATCGTATGAACGAGGCGCAAGAGCCCTATGCCTCTCAGGCTCGAGGTGGAGCAAAGTGGGAAAAATCGCATAAAAGAAGACTGGGAGGGACTGGCTTCCGCCTTTCTTCTGAAGCCCGCGACGACGGGCGCCTCGGGCCCGTCAATGCGCTGCGGGCCCCGTGCCGCAACGCGAGGCCACGCGCGAGCATCGCGTTCGGCAGCCGGCGCCTCGGGAGCCTCAGCCCGTCAACCCGGATTCGGCGCCCTGGGATAGAGGCGGAGGGCTTGATCGCGGACGCGAAATCGGGCATAGGCTGCGGCCACGAGGCGCTGGGCGTTCACCCCGGCCGTTTGACCTTTTGACCGGGGATCGACCGATGAAAGTCCGCAATTCGCTGAAGTCTCTGCGTTCGCGCCATCGCGCCAACCAGCTCGTGCGCCGCAAAGGCCGCGTCTACGTCATCAACAAGGTGCAGAAGCGCTTCAAAGCCCGCCAGGGCTGAGCCTTCGCCTCGTGTCATGATGGCGCGCCGCCTCGTAGCGGCGCGTTTTTCGTTTGTCACGCGCCCATCAGCGCCAGCACATGCGCCGCCGCCGAGCGGCCGAGCGCGGTGAGATCATAGCCACCCTCGAGCAGCGAGACGACGCGCCCGTTGGCGCTGCGTAGGCCGGCGTCGATTATGCGCTTGGTCGCCTCGCTATAGTCACGCTCGAGGATGCGCAGGCCGCCCAGCGGATCGTCGCGATGGCCGTCGAAGCCGGCCGAGATCAGCACGAGATCCGGAGCGAAGTCTTTGAGCCGCGGCAGGATGCGACTGGCCAGCGCCTCGAGGAAATCGTCGCCCGTCGCGCCCGCAAAGAGGGGGGCGTTGACGATCTGGTCGAACTCGCCGGTCTCGCCGGTCGCCCCCGTGCCTGGATAATAGGGCGTCTGATGGGTGGAGCAGAACAGCACCCGCCGATCCGCCCAGAAGATCTCCTGCGTCCCATTGCCATGGTGGACGTCGAAATCGACGATGGCGACCCGCTCCGCGGCATGGGCTGCGATCGCATGGCGCGCGGCGACCGCGACATTGTTGAAGATGCAGAAGCCCATGGGCGTCGTCGTCCCGGCGTGATGGCCGGGCGGCCGCACACTGACGAAGGCCGTGTCCGCGGCCCCGGACATCACCTCGTCCACCGCCGCGACCCCGCCGCCGGCCGCATGCAGCGCGGCTTCGAGCGAATCGGGACACATCAGAGTGTCGGGGTCGAGCGCGACGAGGCCTTCGCGCGGCGCCGCCGCCTCTATCGCGCGCAAATGGCGCTCGGGATGGACGCGCAGCAGCGCCTCGCGCGAGACCGCCGGGGCGGAAATGCGGATGAGATGCTGGAAGCGCTCGGCCTCCAGCTCGCGTTCTATGGCGCGCAGCCGCTCGGGCTGCTCGGGGTGGCCCGCGCCCATATTATGCGCGAGGCCGCTCTCATGCGTGACGAACAGGGTCCTTGTCATGGCCAGCCGCTCACAGCCCTAGCGAAAGAAGTCGCCCTGCCAAAGAAGTCGGCGACCTTTTAGCACGCCGACGAGCCGGGCGGGCGCCGGAAATATTCTCAAAAAAGCGCCCCGGGCGGTCCCGCCGCCGTTGCGTCGCGGACACAGGTCGGGAATTATTCGAGACCGATGTTTTCGTTCAGTAAGATTATGGTAAGCAAATTCCTAAATAGCTGCGTCGGGCGTTGAGAAAGGGCGCGTTCATGGATTCGAGGCATGGTTTCGTCGCGGTGGTTCTCGCTCTGTCGCTCGCTGGCTGCAACGCCGCCGGGGGGCCGCGCTTGCCCGATCCGCAGCTCAGCGGACGCGACGCGCAATTCATGGCCCTGGTGCCGACGGCGGACGTCGGGGCGGCCTATGAGCGCTATCTCGTCGACTTCAAGACGAGCGAGCCTCCGGGCTCGATCATCGTCGATACGAAGAACAAGTTTCTCTATTTCGTGGAGCCGAACGGCAAGGCGATCCGCTATGGAGTGGCCACCGGCCAGGAGGCCTATGGCTGGGCCGGGCGCGCCGTCATCGGCGGCATGCAGGAATGGCCGCGCTGGATTCCGCCCAAGGACATGCTGGAGCGTTGGCCGCATCTGCAGCCGACGGCCGACGCCGGCGGCCTGCCCGGCGGCCCGGACAATCCGCTCGGCGCGAGAGCGCTCTATCTCTTCGAGAACGGCAAGGACACGCTGTACCGCATCCACGGCACCAATGAGCCGGAGAAGATCGGCCAGAGCGTCTCTTCCGGCTGCATCCGCATGCGCGACATAGACGCGATCGACCTCTATGGTCGCGTCAAGGTCGGGGCGAATGTCGTGGTGATCTGAGGGGGGCTTCTCCCTCTCCCCGCCAGCGGGGAGAGGGAGCCTCACTCCAGCGGCTCTACCGCCACGATCTCGATCCCGAAGCCCGAAAGCCCCACATAGGTGCGGGGTTTGGGCTTGGATGTGCGCAGGCGGATCGAGGTCACGCCCAGATCTTTCAAGATCTGCGCGCCGAGGCCGACGTCCAGCCATTGCGCCGTGCGCGCCTCCTCGGAATTGCGGCTGTCCGAGACGATCGGATTGACCGGAACGCCCGCCGCCCCGTCGCGCAGATAGACCAGCACCCCGCGCCCCTCCGCGGCGAAGCGATCCAGCGTGCGGCGGATCGCGTCCGCGCCGCCGAACACATCGGCGATGATGTCGGCGCGATGCAGCCGCGCCGGCACGCCCTTGCCGTCGCCGATCTGGCCGACGACAAAGGCGAAATGCTGCACCGGATCGAAGGCGCTCACATAGGCGTAGCAGGTCGCCTCGCCGGCGAAGGTCTTCACCGGAAAGGACGCGACGCGCTCCACCAGCTTCTCGCGCGCCTGCCGATAGGCGATGAGATCGGCGGTGGAGACGAGCTTCAGACCGTGAGTCGCGGCGAAATCGACGATCTGCTTGCCCGCCATCACCGTGCCGTCGTCATTGGCGAGCTCGCAAATGACGCCGACCGGCGGCAGTCCGGCGAGGCGGCAGAGATCGACTGCGGCCTCCGTATGGCCGGAGCGCATCAGCACGCCGCCTTCCTTGGCGATGAGCGGGAAGACATGGCCCGGCCGCACGAAATCATGTGGGCCGCGATTGCCATTGGCGAGCGCGCGCACCGTGTTGCAGCGCTGCTCGGCGGAAATGCCGGTGGTGAGCCCCTCGCGCGCGTCGACGCTGACGGTGAAGGCCGTGCCGAGCGGCGCGTCATTGGCGGCGACCATAGGCGCGAGATGCAGGCGGCGGGCCTCCTCGAGCGTCAGCGGCGCGCAGACGATGCCGCAGCAATGGCGGATGATGAAGGCCATTTTCTCAGGGCTACAGAGCGAGGCGGCGACAATGAGGTCGCCCTCGTTCTCGCGGTCGTCGTCGTCGGTGACGACGATGATCTCGCCGCGTCCGATCGCCTCTATGGCCTCGGTGACGGAATGGGACAAGGCGGGCTCCGCTGTTCCCGGCGCGCGGGTCGGCCGGAGCGGCTGTTCTACTCCCCCGCCCCGGGGGATTCAAACTTTCGCGATCGGCTGCGGCCGGGCTCCCCTCGGCGATACGAAAAAAACTGCCCGAGTCGCCTCGGGCAGCCAAGTCGGGAGCCCCACTCGGCGAGCGCGGCCGAGCGAAGATCGGTTCCGCGCGCGGGGTCAGCCGCTCGCCAGGAATTTCTCGAGATAGACCTGCTCTTTGGGAACGCCCGCCGTCGCCGCGGCGTCGAAGGCCGCCTCGATCATGCCGGGCGGGCCGCAGAGATAGATGTCCGGCTTGCCGCGCAGCTTTTCGAGCTCGGCGCGCATGAGATCGATGACCGTTCCCTTGGCGACGCCATTGCCCTCGGGCGCATTGACCACGGCGACCTGCACATCGAGGCTCGGCATGTCGTTCTGCAACGCCTCCAGCTCCTCGACATAGAAGAGCTCCTCGTAATTGGTCACGCCGAAGAATAGTTTCGCGGGCTGCGGGTCGCTCTCCTTCTTCAGCTGCCGGATCATCGACAGCACCGGCGACAGTCCCGTGCCGCCGGCGACGAAGAAGCGCGGCCGCTCGCTCTTGTGCAGCGAGAAGGAGCCCGCCGGTCCGCGCAGCGTGACGCGCAGACCGACCTTCGCCGCCGTCTGCAGGAATTTCGAGAAGGCGCCGTCCGGCAGCAGGCGAATGAAGAATTCGAGCCGACCGTCCTCCGCGACCGAGGCCATGGAATAGGAGCGGCGCGTATGCGTGCCCGGAATTTCGATGTCGACGAATTGCCCGGGAACGAAGTTCAGCGAGATGGGAGCCGCGCCGTCGGCGGTCAAAGGCTGCAGAACGAGCCGAACGACATTCGACGAAACACGATCGCATTCGACGATTTCGGCGAGCCAATTGGTCTGGATCGCCTCGAAGGAGATGCGATCGAAGGTGTAGGGCACGATGATGTGCAGATCGCTGCGCGGAAAGGTGCGGCACAGCAGAACCTTTCCGTCCTCCTCCTCGTCCGGCGGCAGCGCCTGGACCTTGACGTCGATGAGCTCATAGTCGCCATCCGTGCAATCGCCTTTGCAGGTCGCGCAGCCGCCGGCGCGGCAGGAAGCGAGAAGAATCACGCTCTGACGAAGGCCTGCGGAAATGACGTCCTCGCTCGGGCCGCATTCGAATGAACAGGTCTCTCCGTCCTCTGTCTCTATGACGATCTGGTACATACGTCTTCCGCCCTATGCTACTCTGGCTGCGCCAGTTCGTTCTTCGTTGCGTCGTTTTTGTCGTTGATGGGCTCCGGCGTGCCGATCGCGCGCAGGAGCCGCCTGATTTCTTCGCTATTGTCGCCCGGCGTTCCGGCGGCCGCGTCCTGCCGTCCGAAGAAGCTCAGCACATGAGCGACCGCCTCGCGCGCCGAATCCTGCGACAGCGAGCAACCTTCCTGCACGAATTCGCCGTCGCGCAGGATCTCCCAGCGCCACATATAGTCGAGGTCCATCGTATAGGCGGCGTACCGAGAGTCTGTGTGAATCAGAATCCGCTGCTCGCCCGCCGCTCGTTCCGCGGTATGCGCCATGGCGTTCTCTCCTCTCTAGTGTCTTTTGTCTTGCCGCGTCTCCAACGCCGAACCGGCGTCCACTTCGGCTGGAAACGCTCTGAGAGACGGCGTTCGGGCGGAAAACCGCCCGAACGCTCGATCTTGTGCCGCGGGCGCTATTGTCAGGCCTGCAGATGCAGAACCTTGACGCCGCGCTCCTTGCGCAGCCCCTCGAGCGGGGTCGCGTAATAGTCGGTGTTGCGCAGCTCCATGAGAACGGTGCCGAGCGCCGCATCGGTGCGCAGGAACACGTTCACCGGCAGGACCGGCGGCTTGTAGAGCTGCCGGAACTCGATATGGATGCGCTCCGCCTCGTATTTGCTCTTGGCCGCCTTGATCTTGGCGACCCAGGCGGCTTCCACCGCGGCGGCGTCCTCGCCGGTCGTCGCCTTGCCGATGAGATCGGCGATAGGGAGCTTCTCGGTCTTGAGGACCGAGAGCCGCTCCTCGATCTTGCGTTCGATATATTGATAATCGACGTCGAGATCGTAGCTCTTGCGGAACGGCGAGGAGTTGCTGAGACGGAAGTCCTGGATGAACTTCGTCGCCTGCTCCACGCTGTTCAGCTTCGCGATCTTTGCCTCCCACTCGGTGCGAGTGGAATTTTCATGGATCGGTTCTCTCTTGGCCATTGTGGCATTCCTTGTCGACGACCGATCAGATGTCGGTCAGGGCGCGATCGAGGCCCATGAGCTCCGAGGTGATGGTGAATGTCGAGCCGAGCGTGTAGGCTCGGCCGACGGTCGACGACACATTGATGAGAAGGTCGTAGACGGAGAACGGCTTGCCGAGCAGATCCGAGGCCTCGGCGGCGTCGATCTCGATCGCGCCATCGGCCTTGATCCACCAGAAGCCGGCCTTGTCCTCGACGACGATCGACGGGTTCTTGGCCTTGCCGCCCTTGAGGATGATATCCTCGACGATCGCGTCGATCTCGTCGCTTTTCATCAGCACCAGAACCACGGCGTTGGACTCGTGGACGACCTGATTCTCCTCCGCGAAGAACTCGTCCGCGAAGGCCTTTCCGGTCTTCTGCATGATGCCGGCGTTGTAATTGTTATGCGCGCTGGACATAGGTGCGTTTCCTTTAGTTCTTGTAGCCGGCGAGAACGGCGTCGACCTTCTGGTCCACGTCGATCTTGAAGCCGATCTTGTCGGCGTAATCGTCCTTCCAGTCGCCGAACACGCGCTGCAGCGCCTCGGAGACGCCGGCGCGATCGGTCGCGCCCGCGACCTTCTCGACCTTGGCGTAGATGCCGACGAAGTCCTTCAGCGCCGCGACGGATTTCGCGAGATAATGCTCGGTCCAGCCGTTGAGGAAGGTGCGATTATGCGCGCCGAACTCCGGATCGTTCGCCAGGCTGTAGACGAACAGATCGTCGATCGCGCCGCGCGTGATCTGAAAGTAGGTCTGCGACTGCGCCGTGAAGAAGGGCGTCAGCGTGTCGCCATAGACCGTCGCCAGACGCTGGAAGAACTCGCGGCGAGCGAACTGACCGAAGGTCGCGTCATAGACGGCGTGACCGGCCCACAGGATCTCGTTCCAGTCCTGAATGCCCTGCCAGATCTCCTCGACGGCGCCGCGGGCGCCGGCGTAGATCGGATCGGTCGTCCAGATCTTCTTCGGGACGTCGGTCGAAGCGTCGAACCCAGGCACGAGCTTGGCGATGAACAGACGCTCCATCTGGATCATCTGAGCATTGTCGACCTTGTCGAGAGCCGCAAAAATGGCCGTCTGACGGATCGTATCCGAGAGCGAGTCGCGGCCGACCGACGAATGCGAGTTGAACAACCCGTATTCGTTGTAGAGCAGCGCGCCGTAATATTTGTTGAGGATTTCATCGCGCCAATAGGCGTCGACGGTGCGGATCGAGCCCTCGGACGAATAGGCGGCCAGGAATCGCTGCGTATAGCGCGCCTCTTCCGACTTGTCCTTCACATAGGGAGCATGCCAGCGACGGGCCGGATCGCGATGGCGATACCAGTCGGTCGTGCGCAGCTCGGTGCTCTCATTGCCCCAGGACGGCCGGCCGCCGTGGAACTTCTGAGTCCAGTCGCCCCAATCGAGGCCGCCGGCGATCCAATCGGGATTGGGCTGCGCATAGCAGGACAGCTGCTCGTATTCCGACAGCCGCTTCCAGCGGGGCTGGATGAAATAGTGATACTTGCGCTGCGTGTCGAGCGCGTGATCGGGAATCGCAGCGGCGATGATCGCCGCGCGCTCAGGATCGGTGAGACCCCGCTTGGTGACTTGGGAGCTCTGAGGCTGTGACATGGTCGTTCATTCCTCCACTGAGGGATTTTTGGTGCTTCGTGCTCGCGTAGAAGGCGGCCGCCGGGAGCGGGAGTCCCGGCGGACCAATCCGACGCGCGCTGCGAGCATCGCGCGTCGAAATTCCGATCAGAACTTGGCGAGCGGATCGGGGAAAACGCAGCCCGCGCGCTTGATGTCCTCGAGCGTCCAGAGATTATCGCCACGCACGTGCGGCTGGGCGATCAGCGTCTTGCCGTCGGAACGAACGCCATGGCCCTCCGCGATCACCTCGGACAATTCGCGTCCCTCATACTGCTCGAAGATGCTGTGGCACTCGTAGCGCTCCGGCTCCGACAGCCACATACGCTCACCCCAATCATCCGTGAGCGAATGCTTCTTGCCGTTGAACTCGTGAACGCGCAGCGAGCCGGAGCCCTTGGCGAGCGACGGGATGAACGGCACCTGCGAGACGCGGTCGATATAGACGTCGTGACCATTGGCGAGCAGCCAGGCGTAGGGGATGAACCCGCTCTTGGGATCCTCGTAGCCGAGCTTCTTCCACTCGTTGTAGATCTTGCCGTAGTGATCGGCCCAGCCGGGATAGTTCGCCTCGAACCACGCCTGGTCCTCTTCGTCCGGCAGAGCCAGACGCGCGAAGCCGAGCGGCCACAGAGCGTAAGCGGCGAGCGCCAGATCGTGATGCGCCCAATAGGCGTCGGTCTTGGCGTCGCGCAGCGAGCGGGGGCTCTCCACGCCATATTTGCCGAGACGGCCGATCCAGATTCCACCCCAATCCTCGTAGACCCAGCGGTTCCAGGTCTTCACCCACGGCTCGACCTTGAACTTGGAGCCGTACTCGAAGAGGTAGCCGAGCGCCGGCGTGAAATACTTCTGCTGCGTCCAGAAGGCGTTGTTCAGATCGGTGTTGAGGAACTTCGCCGAAGCCGGATCATTGGCGATCGACACCACCGTCTGATAGCCGTTCGCCATATGGCGCAGCTCGTCGGTCTCCACCGACAGGAACACCGTCGGCGTGATCTCGTCGCCATTTGCCGAGGCCCATTCGGTGACGGCGACGATCAGCGGATTGGTGAAGCAGGCTTCGCCGACCAGCTGCAGATTGACCGAGCATTCCACGGCGTCGCCGGAGATGAAGCCGTCGGCGAAGACGCGCTTCATGCCCTTCCACAACGGGCCGATCGCGCGGGTGCGACGGGCGTCATTGTGGCCGGCCGGATCGTGATAGTGCTTGGAATAATAGTGATTGATGAAAGCGCATTGATGCGTGTGACGAATTTCGTCGAGCACCTGAGCGAGATAGCCGTTCTTCTGCTCGGCGGCGGTGGCGCTATCCCACAGCATGGCCGAAGCAGCGATGGCGTTATACTCGCCGACCTCGAGGAAGTTCGAGATCACCTTCATGGTCTCGCCCCAACGGGGATGCACCTTATTGCCGGCGCCGAGACGGGTCAGACCATCGAGCAGAGTGCCGAACTGGCGCTCGTCCTTGGCCGCCTCCATGCGGGCGTATTCCTTGGCGATGACCTTGAACTGCTCCTTGGTCTGGTTCGCCATGTGGTATTTGGTGGCGTATTTGGTGCGGTTTTCCTTGAAGTCCCAGTTGAAGCTCTGCAGCCACTTGTGAACCTCCTGCGGCTCGACGCCGACCGGAGCGCGGTTGACCTTCAGAGCATCGGTCGCCGCTTTTGTCGCGAGACTGATCGCCATGCTTCTTCCTCCTCCTCACAGACTTTTTGTTTTTCGGATTTACGACGCTGTGTGCAGTCGAAAAATCCGAACGTGAGCGCCGCTTTCCAAACTTTCGAAATGGAAACTTTCGATGTCGTCAGCAATTCTTCGATTGCGGAAGCGACGACATTTAAAGTTATGGCAAGCCTCGTGCCACTGATCGTGGTTTTGCGGAAACGCAGAGTTTGCAAGGGATTCGAACGAATCTTCGAAAGTGTTTTGCGTGAGCGCGGCGATAATCGCGGATGGCGCTCGATACAGCTGTCAAATAAGCATACGCACGATATTCGTCGGCTGTTTCGATCGCCGCGATCTCTGAAGGCCGCGGCGATCGAGCGCGCTGTCACGCGCGCGGGTCTTCGCGCGTCTCCGATGCGAGACGCGGATCGAATCCGAAAGTCGGATCGCTCGGCGGAATATGGGTGATCGCGCATTCCACCGTCATCAGCGAAGAGGCTGTCGCAACGGCGTTGCGCAGCACGAGCCGCGTCACGCGCACGGGATCGATGACGCCAGCGGAAAACAGATCGCCGCATACGCCGCTGCGCATGTCCATTCCCCAGAAATCATCATTGGATCGACGTAGTTCGAACAGGAATTCATCGGCGTCGATTCCGGCGTTGGCGGCGATGCGCCTGATCGGCTCGTCGAGCGCCGCGCGCACGATCGCGACGCCATGATCCTGATCGGGATTTTCGCCGCGCAATTGCGCGAGAGCGGCGCGCGCGCGATAGAGTCCGACGCCGCCGCCGGCGACGACGCCGTCGCTGCGCGCGGAGCGCGCGGAATTGAGCGCATTCTCGATTCTCTGCATGCGCTCCTTGATGACGACGTCCGAAAGTCCGCCGGCGCGGATCGTCGCCAATCTACCGGACAAGGCTTTTATGCGCGTCTGCAGATTGCCGAGCTCGTGGCGCTTGCCGCTCGGCGAGCCTTTCGACGCATCGCCTTCGATGATCCAATCGGCCTGACGTCTCGCCGAAGCGAGACGCTCCGCGATCACAGCGGGATCGCCTTCGCCGCCGATGACGAGCGTGTCGTCCTCGCGCACGACGACGCGTCGCGCGCGGCCGAGATGCTCGATCGTGACATTGGAAATATCTTCGCCGCAAGCCTCCATGATCGCGCGGCCGCCGGTGAGCGCGGCGAGATCGAGAAGATATTCATAGCGGCTGTCGCCATAGCCCGGCCCCTTCACGGCGATGGAGCACAGATTCTTGCGAATATGATTGAGCAACAGGCCCGGAAGCGCTTCCTCGGCGATGTTTTCCGCGACGACGAGCAGGCTGCCGCCGCGATGGCGCACCAGCTCCAGGGCCGGCACCAACTCGGCGAAATCATTGATGACGCGATCATAGATGAGGATGTAGGGGCTCTCGAGCTCGGCGGTTTTGCGCGCGCTGTCGGTCATGAAATAGGGCGAGCGATAGCCTTGCTCCCAACGCATGCCTTCGACCGATTCGATCTCATCCGTCACGCCATTGCCGAGCTCGACATCGACGACGCCGCCGTCGCCTGCGAGCGTCAGCGCCTCGGCGACGAGCGCTCCGATCTCTTCGTCGCCGCCGGCGGCGAGCGTCGCGACATGGGCGAGCGAACGGGGATCGTCGCAAGCGCGCGCGCGACGCAGCAGATCGGCTTCGACCGCGCGCGCGGCGAGCTCCATGCCTAAGGCGATGTCGCGCGGATTCATGCCGGCGGCGAGCGCTTTTCGCGTCTCGGCGGCGACGCGACGCGTCAGCACGACGGAGGTCGTCGTTCCGTCGCCGGCCTCTTTGGCGACCGTCGTCGCCATTTGCCGCACGAGACTTATGCCGACGCTCTCCGTGCGTCCGGAGGTTTCGACCGCCTGCGCCACCGTGGCGCCGTCCTTGGTGGCGACCGGCGGCAGACCGGAAGCGCGATGCTCGATGACGACATTGCGGCCGCAAGGGCCGAGCGTCACGCCGACGGCGTCGGCGAGAACATCGAGTCCATCGAGCAATTTCATGCGAACGGGGTCGCCGAAGCGAATATTCCTGGCCACGACTTGTCATCCTCCACTCATGCGACGAGCCGCCGCGGCCCGCTGCGCGTTTCCATTATTTCTTCTATTTCTTCTTTGGTTTGTCGAACGAAGTTATGTCGATGTCTTCGCGTCCGGCGTTGAGCGTCATGGCGCTGCGGCCCGCCGCCACGCGGCGCGCGCGATTGCGCTCGAGACGTATCCACACAGAGATCAGCCGGCGATCGTCGAAATCGAGCGTACGACGTATTTCCTCTATGTCGACAGGCTCGAATTCCCGGCGCAGATAGGCTCCGAGCTCTTGCGCGCGCTCATCGCCGATGATCTCTTTCAGCCGCTCTTCCTCTTCCTCGAGCTCGCGCATAGAGGCGTCGAGCGCGCGCGCGGTCTCTTCTAAAAAAGCGCGATCTTCCGGTCCCATCGCGTCACCTCTTCGAGACGATGCGCCTGTCGCTTCGCAAGCCGTAGCGCGCCATTTTGTGATAGAGCGTCGCTCTGGTGATGCCGAGGCTGCGGGCGGCTTTCGCAATATTTCCCTTGCTCGATGCGAGCGCGTGTCGCACCGCTCGCGCCTCCCAATCGGAGAGGTCGAAGCCGGTTTCGCTCTCGGCGGCTCCGTCGACGACCGACGCGTCCAGCGCCTCGCTGTCCATCACGCGCTGGTCGAAGTCGAGCTCCTGCATGAAGTCGATCGGAAGATCGTCGACCTCTATGATCGGCTCTTTGGCGACGGCGATGCAGGAACGCAGCACATTGCGCGCTTCGCGTATATTGCCGGGCCAGGGATGTTTGAAGAAGATGCGCCAGACTTCATCGGAAAAACGCAGATCTTCCGTCGATCCCAGCGCGTCGCGCTCGAGATGAAACAGCTGCGCCAACAGCCCCAGTCGATCGGGTCGCTCGCGCAGCGGCGGCAGCCAGAGCTGCACGCCATTGAGGCGGTAGTAGAGATCGCGGCGGAAGGTTCCCTTCTGCACCATCTCCTGCAGGCTGCGATTGGTCGCCGCGACGACGCGCACATCGACGTGGATCGGCTTGCTGGAGCCGATCGGAACGACCTCGTTCGAATCGAGCACGCGCAACAACGTCGCCTGCAGATCGGCGGCCATGTCGCCGATCTCGTCGAGGAATAATATGCCCTTGTCGGCCTCGACGAATTTGCCGGCCTTGCCCTTGGCGCGCGCGCCGGTGAAGCTGCCGCCCTCATAGCCGAATAATTCGCTCTCGATGAGCTCGCGCGGAATGGCGGCGCAATTGATGGCGACGAGCGGGCGATCCTTGCGCGGTCCGCCAGCGTGCAGTCGGCGCACCAGATAATCCTTGCCGACGCCGGACTCGCCGGTGATGAGGATCGGAATATTGCGCTCCTGCAGGCCGGAGGCCTTGCGCAGCGCCGCCTCCAGCACGCTGTCGCTCCATTCGCCCCCGGCGTCGACGCCGCAGAGCGCGGCGTCGGCGCGGGCGGGCGCGCGGCGCGTCGACGAGGCCTCGCTCTCCCGCCTTGCACAGCGATGCACTTCCGCCGCGATCGGGCGCCCGTTGCACGGATCGGCGAGAGGAACGAGATGCGCGCTCTCATGCGCGGCGATCAGCGCGGGCAGATCGACGCCGAGCGCCGTCGCCGCGCGCTGGCCGACGAGCGTGGAATAGCTCGCGCCCAGCGCCTCGACGCCAGCGTGGTCGACGCCGCGAATGAGTCCGTCGGCGGCGATGAAAATGCGGCCCTCGTCGGCGAAGCGGGCGTCCGTTTCGCTGGCGGCGCCTTGCGCGCGCAGGCGCAGCAGATAGCCGTCCACCGCGAGGCGCTCGAACAGGCTCGCCTCCAGCAGTTGGCGGGCGATCTTCAGAAAGCCGAGCGCCAGCTTGGCGGCGTCGCGACGATCGGAGACCATGCCGAGGATCGCGCAGATGCTTCCGTCGGGCGCGGAGACGGGGCAGCCGGCGGTCGCGAAGCGATGCAGCGCGCCGTTGAAATGCTCCTTGCCGTCGAAGGCGATCGGCTCGCGCAGCAGGCTCGCCGTGCCGACGCCGTTGTTGCCGAGACTCGCCTCGCTCCAATCGGCGCCGATGCGGCCCATTTGCGCGCCGCCGGCGGATATTCGTGAGCCGGAGTCGAGCAGCTGGACGACGGCGCCGGCCGGATCGGCGAGCAGCAGCGCGACATTGGTCTCGTCGAGCAGCGCGCGCAGATCATAGACGAGCGCGGAGAGATGCCCGGCGACGCCGCCGAGCGAATTGCGGCGCCAGGCGTCGAGCTCCAACGCGCCGATCTCGCTGCGGCGCTGGCGCGGCGCGAATTCAGCGCCAGGGGGCAGGGCGTGGTCGTCGACGCAGCGCGCCCAGGCCTCGGCGACCTGCGGGCGCACCCAATCGGCGCCGGCGGGCGCCTGGCCCGTTTGCTTCATCCAGTCCCAGGCGACGCCCGGCCGGTCGACCCCGTAGAAGCCGGTCTCCTCGGCGCCGCGGAGCGCGGCGACGGAGGCCGCGGCGCAATCGAGCAAGGGGGATCTCATTGCCATATCGCTCAAAAGCGATCCTCCCGAATTGTGGCGAGTCGTTGCACATGGCGCGGGCCCTCGAGGCGCGGCTCATGCGATGGCTGTCGCCCGCCGTCGCGAGGACGGCGGGCGATGCGTTCGACGTCATGTCGCCGCGGCGGGGCGCTCAGCTGCGCGCGGCCGAGGGCGCTTTCTGGCCGGGCAGGGGCAGGTATTTTTGCAGCGCTTCGGCGAGCTGCTCGGCCGCCAAGGCGAGGATCGCGCCGACGATCAGCGACAGCGCCGCGAGGAGCGCAGGATTGTTCGGCGCGAGCGCGGCGATGTCATCGGGGCGCGTCGTCGCGAGGAGCGTCGCATAGGCGATGAGGGTGACGGGCCATTCGCTCAGCGCCGGCAGTTTGGAGGCGAGCACGAGAAGGCCGAGGGTGATCGCCACAGCGATGGCGGTCCATGCGGCGGCGCCGATCGTCTCGCCATAGGGCAGGCGCGTGGAGACGACGAGGGCGAGAGCGGCGAGAAAGACGCCGAACAGAAAATGGAGGACCGATTTCTTCAGCCCCTCGAGCTTGCCGCCGAAATGCGTGAAGCCCGCCCAGCCGATGAGTGCGGCGAAAAGCTGCGCGCCATAGGGCGCCGCGGGACCGAGCGCCAGAAATGCGGCGAGACCGCCGAGAGCGCCGACGCTCACGGCTCTATAGGATGTGATGCTCATGACAATAGCCTCCAGCTGTGCGCGCGATCGATGATCGGCGCAGGTCGCGTGAATCCCTCGACGGCGGTTTGATCACCGTCGATCTTCGAAAATGAGAGTCTGAGGGTTCAGGCGAGACGCGCTGGAGGCGCGCGTGGAAAGAGAGGCAGCAACTCCGGCGCGACGATCACGGCGTCGATGACATAGATCGGCGTCGACGTGTCGGAGAACATCTCGAGCGGAAGGATCGCGATGAGGACGCGTTCTTCCTCGACGTCTATCGCCGAGCTGCAATGGAGAATGCAGCAGGGCCCGACATGTTGGTTATCGACCGGAGAGGAATCGCTTTTTGAGGAGTCTGCCTTGAAGGAGGCGCAGACGACGCCGGAGAATTGCGCGTTGTTCGCGGTCGCTCCGGCGGCGAAGCCGACGCCGACGGTCTGCAGCAGGAACAGCAGCGCCGCGACCATGCTCAGGGCCGCTCGCTCGACGCTCGAATGTGTCCGGCCCAGGATTCTCAAGGCAAAGTGCTCTGAAGCGTTCAGTTGCGAACCGTACGAGCGGCGCCCGGAAGCGTCAAGCGACGCTCCTTCGCGCACATGCGGCATGTTGTCGCGAGCGTCCGCTCACGCCTTCGTCCTCGCTTCGCGAACCGCTACGTCGCTGCGACGCGCTCTGGCGGCGAATGAAATCCTTCAGTGTTTTCGCGGCTTCGTCGCCGCGCTCGGTGAAGGAGGCGACGCCGGACATCACGCCCTCGCGATCGACGAGATAGACGAGAGTGGTGTGATCGATCGTATAGTCGCCGCCCTCCAGCGGGACTTTGCGCCGATAGACGCGAAACGCCTGCGTCGCGCGATCGATCTCCTCCGGCGAGCCGCGCAAGGCCATGATGCGGCGCTCGAAGGAGGAGACGAAGTCGGCGAGGGTCTCGGGCGTGTCGCGTTCGGGATCGAGCGTGACGAAGAGAATGTCGAAGCCGGAGCCGGACGCGTCCGCTTCATTGGATGCGCGCGCGACGTCGAGCAATGTGCTCGGGCAGACTTCTGGACATCGCGCGAAGCCGAAGAATATGGCGTAAGGCCGACCGAGCATCGATTTTTCGTCGACGATGTCGCCATTCGTCGCCGTGAGGCGAAAGGCGGGCGTAAATCCGCGCGCCGCGGCTTTGTTGGCATGCGGCTCGAGGCGCGGCGCGGCGGCGCTCGACAGGACGATCACCGCGGCGGCGGCGATCCACCATCGGCGCGAGCGCAGCGCGGCGGCGAAGCGGCGTTCGGCGCCCGGCGCGGCGCGGACGCCCGCCGGGCGGCTCGAGCGAGCGGAGCTCTCGGGCGGGATGGAGACCGGGGCTCCGCTCGAACGACGAACGCCGCGTCGGCGAAGAAGGCGACGAAAGCGCGCCGCGATCCGCGCGCCGATCCGCGGCGCGCGGCGTAAAGCTTCGACGAATGTGGTGCGAATGCGCGGCTCCACCTCGATTCCGCGCAGGCCCGCGGCGAGGCGTTCGACCGCGCTCTCCTTTTCCGCCGGCGTCGAATGACGCCCGATCTCGAGCGTGCGTCCGGCCGTCGTGATGTCGACGCGCATGCAGCGGCGCGCGTGATCGAGGCGCCGCTCGATGACGAGTTCCGAGGCTTTGACGCGCCGCTGGTCGACGAGCCGGCCGCGAATGAAATGCGCGACGCAGACGACGCCATTCTCGACGGTCACTCGCTCGACGACCTCGCCGCGCTGCGCGGGCGCGTCGCCGGCGACGAGGCGGCAAAAGGACGCGAGCCCATTCGCCGCGCTCGTCGCGGCGCGCATGACGAGCGAAGCGAGCGAGCGCGGCGCGCTGCGCACGACGTCCGTCGTCGCGGCGTGAGAGCCTTCGACGGAGGGATGGGCGGAATGCGGCTTCATCGGCGCTTTCGGCACGCAGGGCTCCCTATCGCGCGGCCTGTGAAGCGCCGCGCCGCGACGTCTTATCGAAAACAGCAATTGCGCATATAGGTCAACGCGAAGGCGGATGATGCGCATGCGACCGGACGTCGCGTGTAGAAAGTGAACGACCATGCGTTCGATCGTGATCGTCGCAGCGCGCGCGAAAGCGATACGTCTGTCTAGATTTCATTCCGAAATCCGCCGCGCGCGACGTTTTCGCGCTATTTGCATCTCTTCGCGCGCTGGCGCCGAAGTTGCGGACCGGGCGCCGAGGGGCATGACCAACGATCGGCTCGAGACATGATCACAGGCTCGCCGCGGCGGCGCGACCTTTCGTCCTCTAAGGGAATCGGGACTTTTTGCATGCGGTGGGCGCTCTGCGTCCCGCTGCTTCTTTTCGCGACAGCCACGCTCGCGGCGCCAGCCGCGATCGAGGTCGAGCGCGCCTGGTGTGCGACGCCGCCCAAGGGCGTGACCACCGGGGCCTGCTATCTCGCGCTGCGCAATGGCGGCGCGACGGAGGACCGGCTGCTCGGCGTCGAGGCGGAGGCGGCCGATCGCGTCGAGATGCATGTGACGAAAGTGGCGGACGGGATCGGACGAATGCGGCCGCTCGCGGACGGCGTCGCCCTGCCGGCCGATTCGGTCGTCGATTTCCGGGAGAAGGGCTATCATCTGATGCTGGTCGATCTGAGGGGGCCGCTCGCCGAGGGCGCGACCGTGCGCGGGACGCTGCGGTTCGAGCATGCCGGCCCGCGGCCGGTCCTGTTCCATGTCGAGCGGCCGCGCGCGCCCTGATCCGGGCCGGGCGCATCCTCGGCCGCGCCCGGATGGCCGAATCTCGGGGCGCCCCTATTTCCATGTCAGAGACGAAGATCGCGGAACGGGCCGCGGTCCAGGTGGAACGGTCGGAGGTGGAACGGTCGGAGGCGGAACCGTCGGAGGCGGAAGGGGCGAGGCGGCTCGGCGTGCGCCCGGCCACCGGGGCCGACCCCGCTGCTGCGCCGCAATGAGGCGGGGTCGGACCCTTTTCTCGGCGCCCGATCGTAAATGGCCGATGCTCGAGGTGATCTCTGTCCGTAACCAGTTCGTCATGAATATGACGCAAAAAGGGCCGGCGTCACTTGCGCTCGTCTTTTCGGCGACAGATTCCTCCCCATAGTGGGGTTCATCCCGCATTCAGCCTGGATGCGGGATAGGATCGGCCTTCGCTCTCATGCTAGATGAGCGCGGATTTCCCGCGGATATGGCACGCGATGAATGAGTTGAACCCCAATTTCGCGCAGAGCTCGCCGATCGCCCAGAGTTCGCCTGTCTCCGAGGACGCAGCTCGGACCGAGGCGGCGGGCGCCGTGCTGCGCGGCGCGGCCATGCCGCATCTGCTGCGCGACGAATTGCTCTGCGAGATTTTCGCGGCGCGCGTTGCCGCGACCCCCAATGCGCTCGCTATGGCGACTTTGGAGCGGCGCTTCACCTATCGCGAGGTGGACGCCGAGGCCTCGTCCATCGCCTGCGGCCTCGCGGCCCGCGACATCGGGCCCGGCGACGTGGTCGGCCTGTGGGGCGCGCGCGGCCCGGAGCTGCTGATCGCCCAGATCGCCATCGCCAAGACCGGCGCCGCCTGGCTGCCCTTCGACGCCGACGCGCCGGTGGACCGCATCGCCGTCTGCCTCGCCGACGCGGGCGCCAAGGCGCTGCTGGCCTCCGCCGCCTTCGCCGGCAAGGCCGGCCCCTCCGTTCCGGTCCCGACGCTCGTCGACGCGGAGATCGCGGTCGCTGGCGGCTCCTGCCCCGACCCGCGCGCGCTCGGCGCGACGGGCGACCATGCTGCCTATCTGATCTACACCTCCGGCTCGACGGGAACGCCCAAGGGCATCGTCGTCACCGCGCGCAACATCTGCCATTATCTGCGCTCGGCCAATGAGATCTACCGCATTTCCTCCGCCGATGTGGTGTTCCAGGGCGCTTCCGTCGCCTTCGACCTCTCCATGGAGGAAATCTGGATTCCTTATCTCGCCGGCGCGTCGCTCTTCGTCGCCACGCCCCAGATCATCGGCGAGACCGAGGCGCTTCCGGATATTCTGGAGGAGGCCGGCGTCACCGTGCTCGACACTGTGCCGACGCTGCTCTCCGCCATGCCGCGCGACGTCAAGACGCTGAAAACGATCGTTCTCGGCGGCGAGGCCTGCCCGCCCTCGGTGGCGGAGCGCTGGACGCGCATCGGCCGCACCATCTTCAACAGCTACGGCCCCACCGAGGCGACCGTCGTCGCGACTGTCTCCGAGGTGTGGCCGAACGAGACAGTGACGATCGGCAAGCCGATCCCCAATTACAGCTGCTATGTCGTCGACGAAAATCTGGCGCTGCTGCCGCCGGGCGTCGAGGGCGAGCTGCTCATCGGCGGCCCCGGCGTCGCGAGAGGCTATCTGCGCCGCGACGAGCTGACGGCCGAGAAATTCATCGCCAATCCTTTCCCCTCCGACGGCTCCGATCCGATTCTCTATCGCTCCGGCGACGCCGTGGCGCTGGATGAGAACGGCGACCTCCATTTCCGCGGCCGCATCGACGATCAGGTGAAGATCAGAGGCTTCCGCGTCGAGCTCGGCGAGATCGAATCGGCGCTGTCGCGCCTCGACCATATCCGCCAGGCGGCCGTCGTTCTGCGCAATGAGAATGGGCTGGACGAGCTCGTCGCCTTTCTCGTCGGCGCGACCGCGGTGGTGCCGGACCCGCGCGAATTGCGGGCGAAATTGCGCGAATTCCTGCCCTCCTATATGGTTCCAGCGCGTTTCGAGGTGGTCTCCGCCCTGCCGCGCCTCTCCTCCGGCAAGGTCGACCGCAAGGCGCTGAAGCGCGTGGCGCTGACCGCCCCGCTCATCGATACGGAGGCGCAGGAGGAGCCGCGCACCGCCACCGAGGCGGTGCTGCTCGACGCGGCCAAGCGCGTGCTGCCGCCGGGGGCGATTCCTTTCGACGCCGATTTCTTCACCGATCTCGGCGGCCATTCGCTGCTCGCCGCGCGTTTCGTCTCGGTGGTGCGCGAGACCGCGCATCTTTCCTCGATCACGCTGCAGGATCTCTACGCCCAGCGCAATCTGCGCGCCCTCGCCGCGCATCTCGACGGCAAGGCGTCGACCGTCGGGCCGCAGCGCGACCTCTCCTTCACGCCGCCGCCGCTGCTGCGGCGCTTCCTCTGCGGCCTCGCCCAGGCCGCGGCGCTGCCCTTCATTCTCGCCTTCGTCACCTCGCAGTGGCTCGGCGTCTTCGTCTCCTATCAGCTGCTCACCTCGCCGGACGCGAACATCCTCGAGGAAGTGGCGGCGCTGCTCGGCGTCTATATGTGCGTCAACATCGCCACTGTGGCGGTGTCGATCCTCGGCAAATGGCTGGTCATCGGCCGCACCAAGCCGGGGCGCTATCCGCTATGGGGCGTCTATTACTACCGCTGGTGGCTGGCGCAGCGCCTCATCGGCCTCACCCACGCCAAATGGTTCCAGTGCTCGCCCTTGATGCGCCTCTATCTCGCGGCGCTCGGCGCGAAGATCGGCGAGGACGCCATCATCGGCGAATTGGACGTCGGCGCGATCGATCTCGTCAGCATAGGAGACGGCGCGAGCCTCGGCTCCAAGCTGAAGCTCGCCAACGCCCGCGTCGTCGGCAACGAGCTCATTATCGGCACGATCGACATCGGCGCCGACGCCTATGTCGGCACCTCCTGCGTCATCGAGGAGAATGTCGTCATCGGCGAGGGCGGCGCGCTCGAGGATCTGACCTCGGTTCCCGCCGGCTCGCATATCGGCGCCTATGAGATCTGGGACGGCTCGCCGGCGCGCTATAAGGGCGATGTCGACGCTCGCACGCTCGATCCGCAATCGACGGCCTCCACGCCGCAACGGCTCGCCATGGGCTTTATGTTCACGGTGCTGGTGCTGGCTCTGCCGCCGCTCGGCCTGCTGCCGATCTTCCCGGCTTTCTGGGTGTTCGACCGCTTCGACAATTGGCTCGGCATAACGGATGTCGACCACGCCTATTACCTCGCCGCCATCCCCGTATTCGCCTGGCCGACGGCTTTCGTGCTGGTGCTCGTCACCGTGGCCTTCATCGTGGTCTTCCGCTGGACCGTGCTGCCGCGCGTCTCGGAGGGAACCTATTCGGTGTGGTCGGGCTTCTATCTGCGCAAATGGGCGGTGGCGCTGGCGACCGAGGTGACGCTGGAGACGCTCTCCTCGCTCTTCGCCACGCTCTATATGCGGACCTGGTACCGGCTGATGGGCGCGAAGATCGGCAAGGATTCGGAGATTTCGACCAATCTCTCCGGCCGCTACGATCTCGTCGAGATCGGCGAGAAATGCTTCATCGCCGATGAGGTGGTGCTCGGCGATGAGGATATGCGCCGCGGTTGGATGTATCTGAAGAAAGTGAAGACCGGCGCGCGCGTCTTCATCGGCAATGACGCCGTGGTGCCGCCGGGCTCGGAAATTCCCAATGGCGCGCTGATCGGCATCAAATCCAAGCCGCCGGCCAATAGCGAGCTCTCCGAGGGCGACACCTGGTTCGGCTCGCCGCCGATGAAGCTTCCGGTGCGCCAGACTTTCGACGGCGGCGGCGCCGCCTGGACCTATCAGCCGCCCTTCTGGAAGAAGGCCGCGCGCGCGGTCTATGAGGCGGTGAATGTGTCGCTGCCGACGATGCTGTTCATCACTTTCGGCACATGGGCGGTGGAGAGCTTCGGCCAGAAGCTCATCGACGGCGATTATGTGGCCGTGTTCTGGCTCTTCGTGCTCGCCTCGACGCTCATCTCGCTCGGCATGACGCTCGTCGTGGTGGCGGTGAAATGGATCACCATGGGCCGCTACGAGCCGCAGGTGAAGCCCATGTGGTCCTTCTGGGCCATGCGCACGGAGGCCTGCGCGGTGCTCTATTGGGGCCTCGCCGGCAAGATATTGCTCGAGCATTTGCGCGGCACGCCCTTCCTGCCCTGGATGCTGCGTCTGTTCGGCTCGAAATTCGGCAAGGGCGTGTTCATGGACATGACCGACATCACCGAATTCGACTGTGTGAGCGTCGGCGACTATGCCGCGCTCAATCAGGTCGCGGCGCTGCAGACGCATCTCTATGAGGACCGGGTCATGAAGGTGGGCCGCGTCGAGATCGGCCGCGGCGTGACCGTCGGCGCCGGCTCCACCGTGCTCTATGACACTCATGTCGGCGATTTCGCCCGGCTCGGCCCGCTGACCGTGGTGATGAAGGGCGAGAAAATCCCGGCGCATTCCGAGTGGATCGGCGCGCCTGCCGAGCCGGCCGAGACGGCGCAAGTCGTCGCCGCGCCCGAGCGCGCGGCCAGCAAAGCGGCGTGAGGACGCTCATAAAGCGAGCCTGAAGGCTCGCGGTCCAATGCGCTCCCTGGACCGCGAGCCTTCAGGCTCGCATCAAACCCACCTCACATGAAGATCAGATCCGTGTCCTGCGGCCGCGCGCCGGCCGCGGTCAGCATCGCATGGACCTGTCCGCGATGATGGGTCTGATGGTTGAAGATATGGGCGACGATGAGCTTGCGCGGCTTGACGATATGCGCCTGCAAAGCGCCCGAATACCAGGAAAAATCGCCATCGAGCGCCGCCTCGTCGAGCGCGTCGGCCCAGGCGACGAGACGCGCGTCCATCGCCGCGCGCTCTTCCTTCAACGCCGCCCAATCGGCGCGGAAAGACACAGAATCCGCCAAAGGAACATTGGGATTCGGGCCGCCGGCGACGCGGCTCATCCACATCGTATCGGCCCAGAGCAGATGGTTGAGCGTGCCATGGATCGACTTGAAGAAGGCGCCGCGATCGGCGCGCCGCGCTTCGTCGGAGAGCGCATCGGCCGCCGCATAGAGGCTCTCGTTCTGCCAGGCGTTGTAGCGCGCCATTTTCTGCGCGAAGGCGGGAGAGATCATGGGCGGGGTGGATCCTTCTCGTCGCGGCCTCGATGCCCGTCTCCCCGGTCGAATTCGTCCGGCCAGAGACGCGCTCCATGGAATAGTGCGAGAATCTCCACCTCGTCGGCGCGCACTCTGTAAGGAGCCAGAAACGGGGTTCCCGTAATCACCAATTCTCTCGTTTCCGGAACTCGTCCGGGTCGTCCCAGATGCGGCTGGAGCGCAAGCGCATCGACACGGTCGAAAATCCGCGCCACGAGTTTCTCGGCGGCGGCGGGATTGTCGCGCGAAATGTAATCGCCGATCTGCTCGAGATCGCGCAGCGCCGGCTGCGTCCAGCGCACTTTCATGACGGGGAGACGAATTTCCTTCGCACGCGGGCCACTTCTTCGTCCGACGCGAAATCTCCGCGTTCGGAGGCGGCGAGGCCCTCTTCGATTTTTTCGATACGCCAAGCGTCGGATGCGACGAAATCTTCGACCGCTCGCGCAACCAACCAGTCACGGGAACGAGAGGTCTTGCGAGCGAGCTCGTCGAGAGCGGCGAGCGTCGGCTGGTCGAGACGAACCGTGACAGAAGCCGACATGACGCTGCGTCCTGACTGTGCCGGATTTCGGCTCCACCCTAGACGAAACGACCTCGCGCTTCAACGCTCCGCCGCCATTCGCGTTTGACCCGGCGGCGCCCGGCGCCTACAACCGGCTTCGACGCATAAGTGACCGGCTCCCCTCATGTCCCACAATAGTTTCGGCCATCTCTTCCGCATCACAACTTTCGGCGAGAGCCATGGGCCGGCGCTCGGCGTCGTCGTCGACGGCTGTCCGCCGGGGCTGGAGCTGACCGAGGCCGAGATTCAGGTCTTTCTCGACAAGCGCAAGCCCGGCCAGTCGCGCTTCACCACGCAGCGGCAGGAGGCCGATGCGGTGAAAATCCTGTCCGGCGTCTTTGCCGATTCCGCCGGTCGGCAGGTGACGACCGGAACGCCGATCGCGCTTCTGATCGAGAACACCGACCAGCGCTCCAAGGATTATGGCGATATCGCCGAGAAATACCGCCCCGGCCACGCCGATTACGCCTATGACGCGAAATATGGAATTCGCGACTATCGCGGCGGCGGGCGCTCCTCGGCGCGCGAGACCGCCGCGCGCGTCGCCGCCGGCGCGGTGGCGCGCAAAGTGCTTGCCGGCGTCACCATACGCGGCGCCCTGGTGCAGATCGGCCCGCATAAAATCGACCGCGCCCGTTTCGACTGGGCGGAGGTGGAGAACAACCAGCTGTTCTGCCCGGATGCGGAGACCGCGAAGCTCTGGGCCGATTATCTCGACGGCGTGCGCAAATCGGGCTCGTCCATCGGCGCGATCATAGAGGTCGTGGCCGAAGGCGTGCCCGTCGGCTGGGGCGCGCCGATCTATGGCAAGCTCGACTCCGATCTCGCCAGCGCCTTCATGTCGATCAACGCCGTGAAGGGGGTGGAGATCGGCGCGGGCTTCGCCGCGGCCGAGCTCTCCGGCGAGGCCAACGCCGATGAGATGCGCGCCGGGCCGGACGGCAAGCCCGAGTTTCTCTCCAATCAGGCCGGCGGCGTGCTCGGCGGCATATCGACCGGCCAGCCGATCGTCGCGCGTTTCGCGGTGAAGCCGACGTCATCCATTCTGACGCCGCGCCGCACGATCGACCGCAATGGCCAGGACACGGAGATCGTCACCAAGGGCCGTCACGACCCCTGCGTCGGCATTCGCGCCGTGCCGGTGGGCGAGGCCATGATGGCCATCGTGCTGGCCGACCATTTCTTGCGGCACAGGGGGCAGGTGGGCGGGTAGCCGATGGTCGGACGAGCGCCGGCGTCATCCACGTTCACCCGCAGGCAGACGCTTGCGCTAACGGCGGGGTTGGCGCTTTCGTCCGACGTCATTGCGGCGCGCGGCGCCGAGCCGATGACCCTCCTCGTCACCCACGCTTCCAGCCTCGCGCATGAGGTCGGCGCGGGGCGGCCCGATCAGCCGCAGCGTCTGCGGGCCATCGCCTCCGCCCTGAATGGCGACGCCTTCGCCGCTCTGCGCCGCGCCGAGGCCCCGGCCGCCGCGCGCGAGGCGATCCTCGCCGTTCATGCGCCCTCTCTGCTCGAGCGTCTCGAGAAAGCCGCGCCGCAAAGCGGGCTTGCGACGCTCGGACCCGATATCGTCATGAGTCCGGGCTCGCTCGCGGCCGCGCTGCACGCAGCCGGCGGCGCGAGTTTCGCCGTCGACGAGGTGATGCGCAGAGCTGCCCGCAACGCTTTCGTCGCCATGCGCCCGCCCGGCCATCATGCGACGCGCGAGGCCGCCATGGGCTTCTGCTTCTTCAACAACGCCGCCATCGCCGCGCGCCACGCCATCGCCGCCCATGGCGCGGAGCGCGTCGCCATCGTCGATTTCGACGTGCATCACGGCAATGGATTGCAGGAGATTTTCTGGTCGCAGAAAAACATCCTCTATTGTTCCTCGCATCAATCGCCGCACTATCCTTTCACCGGCGCCGCGAGCGAGCGTGGCGCGCATGACAACATCGTCAATGCGCCGCTCGCCAAAGGCTCCGGCGGCGCGGAGTTCGCGCAGGCTTGGACGCAGGCGATTCTCCCGCGCCTCGACGATTTTGCGCCGGACATCCTCCTCATTTGCGCCGGTTTCGACGGGCATTTGCACGATCCTCTCGGCGGTTTGCGCCTGCAAAGACAGGACTTCGCCGAGCTCACGCTGCGCCTCGCAGAGATCGCCGCGCGCCGCTGTAGCGGGCGCATCGTCTCATTGCTCGAGGGCGGCTATCGACCGGACGACCTCGCCTCCTGTGTCGCCGCTCATGTCGGCGCGCTGATCGGGGCGTAGGCCTCGTCCCCGCCCGGCGCGTGTGCGGGCGCACATCAATGACGATCTCGATCATGGCATCTCTGCATCAGAGACGTCGTGCAACGATTGGTGATGGGAGAGAACAATGGAACTCGGCAGGAACGAATGGAGCCAAGCCCGCGCGCATATGATCGGCAAGCGCGCGCTCATCGGCCTCACCCGCGTGACGCCCCATGGCAAGGTGCTGCGCCAGATGTTCGGCACGATCGCCGCCATCGACAGAAACGGCGTCGACATAGAGCTCGAAGGCAAGGACGCTGGCCGCACGGTTCGGCTGCCGCCCGACCTCGGCCGCTTCCGCATCGCCGGACCCGGCGATTATCTGCTCTGGGAGACGGGCGAGATTCTCGCCGACCCGGATTTCGTCGGCGCTTTCACCGTCAACGAAGCGGCGTGAGCGGCGCGCGTCAGCGCGCCCGCTCGACAACGCCGACGATCGGCCCCATCGGGCGGAAGCGATCGTGTCGCGACAGCGAAGGCGCATAGAGCGCCGAGATCGAGCCGTCGAGGAAGAGCGCGTCCGGACATTTCAAACGCTCGCGAAAGAGGCTCGCGAAAGCGTGGAATGTCACCGGCTGGTTGGAGATGGCGAAAGCGACGATATGGCCGTCGCGCACGCCGACTCCATTCCGGATCTTCATCGATGTGCCTGTGTCGTGGATGCGCGGATTGATGCGGCCGCCGAGGACGAGCATCGGACCCGATTGCGTCGCATAGGCGGGATGCAGCCGCTTCTCGAGAAATCGCTGCGTCTCCGTGACGCCGGCGCGCGCGCCCTCCAGCCAGAAAACTCCATTGGGCTTCATATGGAAATTGCCGGCGCCCGAATGCGTGTTGGCGCTCTTCTCCATATGGCCGCCTTCGATATAGAGCCCGATCGGCTGGCGGCGCTCGTCATACATTCCGGCGTTCATCGCGAAGAGAAGCTTCTCGCTCCTTTGCGCGAGCGCCGAGTCGAGCGCCGAGAAGGAGCCATAGACCTCGCCTTTCTCATCGCCGAGGAAGAGGCGGATGGAATCGCCGCGCGTGTCGAAGACGCAGACGGTGTAGCTCGCGCCGGCGTCCTCCACATCCTGACAAGGATTGCGCGACGCCGCGGCCGCAGGCGACGCGAAGAAGAGCAAGACGGCGAAGGGCAGGAGGCGGTAAAGCGGAATCATGCGCCGATCATAGCATGACGCGCCGATTCGCTCGCGTGGACGGCGTCAGCTTCGGGCGTCGGGAGGCGTCGCGGCGCCGGGTCCGAGCGAGCGCTGCAATATGACCGAATCGGTCCAGCGGCCGAATTTATATCCGACGCCCGAAAGAGTGCCGGCCTGCCGAAATCCGAGCGTCTCATGCAGCTTCAGCGACGCCTCGTTGGAGGCGTCGACATAGCCGATCATCTGCCGAAATCCCGCCGCCGCGCAGGAATCGACGAGCGCCTGCAGCAGCAAGCGGCCGACGCCGCGATGGAGATGGCGCGGATCGACATAGATCGAATGTTTGACGACATAGCGATAGGCCGGCCGCTTGCGGAAGGGCACGACATAGGCGTAGCCGACGACGGCGCGCTCGTGCTCGGCGACGAGATGGGGCAGTCGATGATTGCCCATATTTTTGCGCCGCCGCTTCAGATCATCCTTCTGCGGAGGCTCGTAGAGCGGCGCTTCGGATGGATCGAGCCCCTTGCGCACATGCTGCAGATAGATCGCCAGCATGGCGTCGACATCTTCGTCTCGCGACGGGCGGACGAGGAGCGTCGCGCGTTCGGCGCTTGCTTCGATCATGCTCATTCCTGCACCACATAGGTGTAGAGCCGCATCTTCGACTCGCCGTTCCACTGCTTGTAGAGCCCCTGGATCTCATAGTCGAAGCCGGGGAAGAGATTGGCGCTGCGCTCGAACATGCGCAGATAATCGAGCATGGGCCGCGCCTTATCGCCGAGCCGCTCGCCCGGAACGATCGTCGCAATGCCCGGCGGATAGATGACGAAGAGCGTCGTGGCGATGCGGCCGTCGATCTCGTCGAGCGGCAGAAAATCCACTTCATTGCGCACGAGGCGGAGATAAGCCTCGCGCGGCGTCATGACCATTTCGGGGAGATGCTCCTGCCGGAACTGCGCGCGCTGCATGGCGCTGGCGTTCGCGTCTCGAAAGAAGCGATGCATGTCGCCGCAGAGATCGCGCAACCGCACGCCCTTGTAGCGCGCGGTGCGCCGCGCGACGAATTCGGGGATCACGTCCTGCAGCAGCGCATTGTCGTCATGCAGGCGCTTGAAGGCGACGAGCGACGAGACGAGCGTGCCCGCCTTGCTCGATTCGACGCCCGGCGTCAGTAGGAAGAGCAGGGAGTTGAGATCGTTCTTCTCCGGCACGATGCGATTTTCGCGCAAATATTGCGCGACGATCGGCGCCGGGATTCCATGATCGGCATAGGCGCCGCTCTCGCGATCGAAGCCCGGCGTCAGCAGAGTGAGCTTGGCCGGATCGGTGATCGCAAAGCGCGGCGCCATGTCCTTAAATCCATGCCAGGACGCGCCGGGCGAAAGCTCCCAGAAGGCGGCGTTGCGCGCGAGCTGGTCGGTCGACACGCTCTCCCAGGGAACGCGATGCGCGCCCGCTTCGCGCGCCGCGTCGGGAATGGCGACCACATCGGGCACGAAGGGATCGAAGAACCAGCGCCGCGCCGGATCGCTCTCCTTGGCCTCGAACTCGCGCCGCACCGCGCGCAGCTTCTTGCGCAGCTCTATGCCCAGCCGGATCGTATCGTCCCACAAGAGCTCGCCGGAGCGGCCCTTCATCATTTGTGCGCCGACGTCGAGCGAGGCGAACAGCGGATAGAAGGGCGAGGTGGAGGCGTGCTGCATGAAGCCTTCATTGAAGCGGCGATGCTCGACGCGCCGCCGCTGGCCCTTTATGTGGCGATCGCGCACATGGATTTGCGAGGCCTGCGAGAAGCTCGCGAGCTGCTTGTGCGTCGATTGCGTCGCGACGATTCCGGGCGAAGCCTCGGTCAGATTTTTCAGCCCCATGGCGAAGCGCCGCTCATAGAGCGGATGAAACTTCATGAAGCCGGCCCAGGCTTCGTCGAAGAGAATGTAGTCGCAGAGATGCCCGATTTTGCCGACGATCCATTCGGCGTCATGGATGGTGCCGTCATAAGTGCATTGCTCGATGACGGCGGCGCGGAAGGGCCGCTCCTTGCGCCACGCCTCCTTGTCCTTCACCAGCGGATTGGCGCGAATGCGCTCGCGCAGCGTCTCCTCGTCGAAGGAAGTGTGATCGATCGGGCCGATCAGCCCAAAGGCGTTGCGCGTCGTCGGCAGATAGATCGGCACGCCGCCGCCGAGCAGCAGAGCGCCATGATGCGCGGCCTTGTGATTATTGCGATCGAACAGCACGAGGTCGCCCTCGGCGATCAGATTGGTGAGCACGACCTTGTTGGAAGTCGATGTGCCGTTGAGCACGAAATAGGTCTTCTCGGCGCCGAAGATCTCCGCCGCCGCCTTTTGCGCCGCGAGCGCCGGGCCTTCATGCGTCAGGAGATCGCCGAGCTCTATGACCGAATTGTCGAGATCGTCGCGGAACACGGCTTCGCCGAGATGCTCCATGAAGATGCGGCCGATCGGGCTGCGGCTATAGAAAATGCCGCCATTATGGCCCGGGCAGGTCCACAGCTGATTGCCTTCCTCGGCGTAATCGACCAGCGCGCCGAAGAAGGGCGTCTTCAGCGTCTCGGCATATTGCTTCAAGCGCGAGACGAGATTTTTGGCGATGAATTCCGGCGTCTCCTCGGCGAGGAAGACATAGCCGTCGATGAAATCCAGCACCTCGACCGGAATATCCTCGAAACGCTTGCGGCGGATGAGCAGCACGATCGGCATTTCGAGGCCGCGCCTGCGCATGAGATCGATGAGCGAGGCGGTCTTGCCTTCGAGCCCTTTCTTGCCCCAGTCGACGACGAGGCAGCCGATGGCGGCGTCGGTCTGCACGACGAGCTCGGCGTCTTCCACGCGCCGCGCGCGCACGACCTGGAAGCCCATGCTCTCGATCGCCGTGATGATCTGACTGACGCGCAGCCCCTCGAGATCATCGGCCTCGAAATTCGGCGCGGAGAAGAGAAAAGTGAAGCGACGGGAGAAGTCCATGCGAATCGGCCTGTGGCGCTGGCGCTGAAGAGGAGGAGCTCGCGCACACACAGCCTTGTTTGATGACATAATCGTGACAGTAATTTCCGCTGCGCCCGGGCCTTCGCTCGGCGCATCGGAGGGTCGCATCCTGCCGCTCGAAATTTGCGCGATCCGCCGCTTGCGGCCGGCCGGACCGCCGCCCATAGCTATGGCTATGTAGCTACCCTATATAGCGGGCCATCGGGGAGGTGGACCGGCCATGCGCATCGGCGTGTTCGGCGCCGATGAAAATCAGGAGCGAAGCGACGAAGCAATCCGCTCCACGGCCGAGGAATTGCTTCGCTTCACTCGCATCGACGGCGCGGCGGCTATCGTTCGGCCGCCGCCGGATCAATCGAGTTCGGCGCCATCCTCGAGCAGCCGCTGTATCGTCTCGAGCAGGCGCTCGACATCCGCTGGCTTGCCGAGCTCTGCGCTGTTCTGAAGCGGGATGCGGCCCGCTTCGTCGTCCGACGGGCCTCCGCTCAGCACCAGCGCGGGCAGGTCGCGGTTGAGCAATTCGCGCAGCCGCCGCACGACGAGGGGCCCCTGGACGCCATTCGGCAGATGATAGTCGATGATCACCATGTCAGGCCGGGCGCGGTCGCCGACGACGACTTCCGTCGCCGCATCGCCATCGGCCGCCGAGACGACGTCATGGCCCTCGGTCGTCAGCAGCAGCTCGAGCGAGTCGCGCACGTCGGGGTCGTCGTCGACGATGAGGATCACGCCTTTGCGGGCCTGCCGCGGGGCGCGTCCGACGAGAGCGCCGCGCAGGAGCGCGTCCGCCTCGATCCCGCACCGGTCCGCGCCCGGGCCGAAGGCGTCGCGGAGGTCGAAGGACGGGCGCGTCTCGGCGACGCAGCGGCGCGGCAGCAGAATGCGAAAGCGCGTGCCCAGCTCGTCCGATTCGAATTCGATCGATCCGCCATGCGCGAGCACGATCTGCCGGCAGATGAACAGGCCGAGCCCGAGCCCACGCGTGCGGTCGCCGCTGGTGAAGGGCTCGAACAGCGCGGCGCGGAGCGCGCTCGGCACGCCGCGTCCTTTGTTGCAGACGTCGATCGCCAGCCAATCGGCGCAGGCGCCATCGATGCGCAGCGCGATCTCCGCGCCCGGCGGACTGTGCTCGACGGCGTTGCCGAGGAGATTCGACAGAAGCTGAAGAATGCGGTCGACATCCCAGGCGCCCTGCATGTCGCCGTCGAAGTCGAGCCGAAGGGCGCTGTCGCGCCCGGCGAATTCATCGGCGATCTGCTCGACGATCCGCCGAAAATCCGCCGCGGCGGGCCGTATGGCGAGGCCGCCGCCCAATCGGATGCGCGTCAGATCGAGGATCTGGTCGATCATCCGCGCCATGCGGCCGCCGCTCTGGCGAATGACCTGCAGCGCCTTGCGCAGATCGTCGTCCTGCGCATTCGTCAGCGAGCGCTCGGCGGAGGTCAGAATGCTCTGCAGCGGATTGCGGAGGTCGTGCCCGAGAATGCCGACGAACATCTCGCGCGTGCGCTCGATCTGCAGCAGTTGCTGGCGCTGCCGGTCGAGCGTGACGAAGACATCGACCTTGCCGCGCAGCACCTGCTCGTCGATCGGCTTGAACAGATAGTCGACGGCGCCGACCTCATATCCTTTGAACATGCGCGCGGCGTCCGGAGAATGCGCGGTCACGAAGACGATCGGCACATAGCGGGTCTTCTCGACGCCGCGCATGAGCGTCGCCAGCTCGAATCCGTCCATTTCCGGCATATGCACGTCGATGATGGCGAGCGCGACGCTCCTTTCGAGGAGAATGTCGAGCGCGGCGCGGCCCGATTGCGCGGTGACGATCTCGAATTCGTCGCAGCGGAGCATGGCCTCCATCGCGATCAGATTCTCGGCGAAATCATCGACAATGAGCACGACCGGAAGCTTGGACGTGCGGCCGGCGTCGAAATTGGCGGCCGACGACCGCCGACGGCCGGACGGGTTCGAAGAGTTTTCGATCGCTCTCATCATTTCACCCGATAGATCTGCTCGTCAGTCGAAAGAATCTCGAGAGAAGACGCATGACGCGAAAAGGTGAGCGATTCATTCGGCCCGAGGCCGATGAAACCGCGCGGGCAGAGCGATTCGCGAAACAGGCCGATCGCGCGATCCTGCAGCGCCTTGTCGAAATAGATGAGCACATTCCTGCACGAGATGAGATGCATTTCCGCGAAGGCGGCGTCGGTCGCGAGACTGTGGTCGCAGAACAAGATGCGTTGCTTCAGACAGGGGACGACCGTCGCGCTGGCGCCGCGGGCGCCGAAATAATCGGAGAGAGCCGCGCGTCCGCCGGAGCCATGATAATTCTCGGCGAAACCGTCCATGCGGAAGAGCTCGTAGGCGCCGGCCTGCGCGATCGCCATGCTCACTTTGTCGATGTCCGTCGCATAGATGAGCGAGCGCTCGAGCAGCCCTTCCTCATATAGGAGAATGGCGATCGAATAGGCCTCCTCGCCCGTGCCGCAGCCCGCGACCCAGACGCGCAGCGACGGATAGGTGGCGAGATGCGGCGCGATCGTCTCGCGCAGCCGGCGGAAATAGCCGGGATCGCGAAAGAAATCGCTCACCTGTATCGTCAGATGGCGGAGCGTTTCCGCGAAGGCGCCCGTGTCATGGACGATGCGATCGAGCAGATCGGTGATCGTCGCGCATCGCAGCGCGATCTGCGCCCGCGCGACGCTGCGTCGCAGCGAGGAGCGCGCATAGCCGCGGAAGTCGTGCTGGTAGAGCCGGTAGATGGCCTCGAGCAGCAGGTCCAGCTCGATCTCGGCCTTTTCGTCGGCGTCGAGAGCGATCATTTCGGCATCCATACGCGGATCAGCGACAAGAGCTTTTCGACGTCGATCGGTTTGGAAATATAATCATTGGCGCCGGCCGCGAGGCATTGCTCCCTGTCGTCGGGCATGGCCTTGGCCGTCAGCGCGATGATCGGCAGCGCGGCTTTTTCCTCGCGCTCACGGATCGCGCGCGTCGCCGCGAGTCCGTCCATCTCCGGCATCATCAGATCCATCAGAACGAGGTCGATCGCCGGATCGCGATCGATGCGCTCCAGCGCCTCTTTTCCATTGCGGGCGATCTGCACCGCGACGCCTTCGCGCTCGAGCACGGCGGTCAGCGAGAATATATTGCGCACGTCGTCCTCGACCAGCAGCAGGCGGCGGCCGTCGAGAACATTGTCGCGGCTGCGCGCGATCTCGAGCATATGCTTCTGCTCGGGCGATAATTTCGATTCCGCCTGATGCAGGAAGAGCGTCGTCTCCTCGATGAGCCGTTCCGGCGAGCGCGCGCCTTTGACGATGATGGATTTCGACAGACGCCGCAGCTTCTGCTCCTCGTCCATGCTGAGCGAGCGCGCCGTATAGACGATCACCGGCGGCGCGGCGCGCGCTTCATCGCGGCTCACGCGCTCTAAAAATTCGAAGCCGCTGACGCCCGGCAGCATGAGATCCAGAACGACGCAGTCGAAGGGCCGGCCGTCGATCTCGCGCATAGCGTCCTCGGCCGTCGCGACGGCGACGATCTCCACATCGACCGAGGACAGGAGGTCGATCAGCGCGGCGCGCTGGACGCCCTCGTCCTCGACGATCAGGATCGCTTTTTTGTCGCGCGCGAGCCGCTCCTCGAGCAGGCGGAAGGCTAAGACGAGCTGTTCGCGCTTGGCGGGCTTCAATATATAGCCGACGGCGCCCATCTCCAGCGCCACCTTCTGATAGTCATGCACCGAGACCACATGGATCGGCGTATGGCGGATCGCGGGATCGCGCTTCAACAATTCGAGCACGGTGAGGCCGGACTGGTCCGGAAGCCCGATGTCGAGCACGACCGCCTCGGGCCGGTACTGCCGCGCGAGCTGCATCGCGTCGCCGGCCGAGCCTGCGATGACGCATTTGAAGCCGAGCTCGCGCGCGAGGTCGCGGATGACTTCCGCAAAGGCGGGGTCGTCCTCGACGATCAGCGCGATGCGGCCCGAATCTGCGACCGCGTCGCGATCGTCGGCGACGGGCGTCTGCACGCTCTCCGTGGGCGGGGGCGGCGCCTCGTCGCGCCGAACGACGGGCGCCGGCCGGACGGGCGCGCCATCTGCGCGCAGTGGCAGCCGCAGCGTGAAGGCGCTGCCGCGTCCCGGCTCGCTGCGCACGGTGAGCTCGCCGCCCAGGAGGTCGGCGAATTCGCGCGAGATGGAGAGTCCGAGGCCGGCGCCGCCGAATTTCCGGTTGATCGCGCCATTGGCTTGACGAAAGACCTGGAAGATCGCGTCTTGCTGGTCGTCGGCTATGCCGATGCCCGTATCTTCCACGATGAAGGCGAGGCGCTGCGAATCCTCCCGCCGCACGGCGAGGCGCACGCCGCCGCGTTCGGTGAATTTCACCGCATTGGCGAGCAGATTGGAGAGGATCTGCTGCAGGCGCTGGCGATCGGTCTCGATCGTCTCGGGCGCGCCGGGCTCGATGACGACGGAGAATTGCAGCCGCCGCTCCGCCGCCAGCGGCTCGAAGCGACGCTCGAGATCGGCGACGAGCGTGGCGATCGCCGTCCGCTCCAGATTGAGATCGATCTTGCCGGCCTCGATCTTGGAGAGATCGAGAATATCATTGATGAGCACGAGCAGATCATTGCCGGCCGAATAGATGCTCTGCGCATATTTGATCTGCTCGGGCGCGAGATTGCCGTCTCTATTGTCGACGAGCAGCTTCGCCAGAATGAGCGAGCTGTTGAGCGGCGTGCGCAGCTCATGCGACATATTGGCGAGAAATTCCGATTTGTAGCGGCTCGTCCGCTCGAGCTCCTCGGCCTTCTGCCGCAGCGCGGATTCGGTCACGAGCAGATTCTCCCTCTGCAGCTCGAGCGCCCGCGTGTGTTCCTCCAGCGTGTCGTTGACCTGACGCAGCTCCTCCTGCTGCGCGGTGAGCTCTTCCCCCTGCGCGCGCGATTCCTCCAGCAATTGCTCGATGCGCGCCCGCGCCTCGGCGGAGCTGATCGCCTGCCCGACGCCGGTCGAGACGACGTCGAGAAGTTCGAGACGCCTTTCGCAGAAGGGCTTCAGCGCACCGAGCTCGATGACGCCGCGCGTCTCGCCTTCATGCAGCAGCGGAAAGATCACGAGATGGCGGGGCGGCGTCTCGCCGAGGCCCCAATGGATGCTGAGCCCGTCCTCGGGAATGTCGGTCACGATGACCCGCCGTTTTTCGAGCGCGACCTGGCCCACCAGCCCTTCGCCGAGCCGCCATCGCTCGCGCATGCCGGAGGTGGCGGCGTAGGCCCCGACGAGCCGCAGCGTCGCGCCGCCGTCCTCGGCGACATATTGCGCGCCGACTTGCGCGCCGAGCGCGCGGCAGAGCAGCGAGAGCACGCGCTGCGCCAGCTCGCGCATCGTCGGATTGCCGGTCATCGCCTGGCCGAGCGCGGTCTCGTTCTCGGCGCGCCACATCTGACGCTCGTTGCGCTCGGCGGCCTCGCGCAGCGCGCGGGTCATCGCCTGCAGCGATTTGCCGAGCTGATCCTTCGCGCTTCGCGGCGAGGGCTGGGCGGAATAATCGCCGCCGGCGATCGCCTCCATCTCGTGGGCGACGCCGCGCAGGCTGTCGACGAGATCGTTCAGCGAAAGTCCGAGAATATCGCCGGGGCCGGCGAGCTCGATATGACGGTCGAGGTCGCCCTCCGTCACCGCGCGCATCACGCTGGCGACATGACGCAGCCTTTCCCTGTGGTCGTCGAGATTTTGCGCCGTGAGCGCGCCATAGGTGTCGACGACGATGGCCGAGTCGAAGGCGATCAGCTTGCGGACGGAAAGAGCGGCGGTCTTATTCTCGCGCAGCCGTTCGTCCGTCTCGATCGCGCGGCGCAGCCAGGCCGAGACGAATTCCATGGCGAGCAGATAGATGAGCAGGCCGAGCTCGATGCGGGCGTGGGTCCGCCCGATGACGCGGCGGCGCTCCACATAGGCTTCGTCGACCTCTGCGGCGAGAAAATCCGTCCAATATTCGTTCTGCTGCGCCTTCACGCGCAGCAGCATGCGCGGGTCGGCGAAGAAGCGGGCGAAATCGGAGAAGCTATGCAACCAGGCGTAGAAGTCCTCGATCAGCTCCGGCACGCGGGCCGAGAGCGACGCGCCGACGAAGCGCACATCGTCGAAGGTCGACTCGTCGAGCCCATGCGTCGCGCGAAGCGAGGTCTGGTCCACGAGGAAGGCGGCGTTCGCCTCGCCGGGGGACATTATCGCCCCCCGCGTGCGAATGCGCCGCCGCGGGCGCGCCAGAGTCTTCCGAGATCGTCGCGCATCATTCGGGTCCGGACGGGATGAAAAGGCTTACGGTGGCGAAAATGGTCCGAACGGACGCCGAAACGGCCGTGCGTAACGTTTGGTATAAATGGTGGGATCGGGCCGTCAATAGGCCGCCGCAGCGGCGATCGATCGCGGCGCCGCGCGCATCTTCGCCCACCGCTCCAGCGCGAGGCGGAGGGCCGCCGCTGGCGCTATGGGACGAATGCTCTGATTAATCGGGATGATTGCCCGCTTCTCATAGCCAGTTTTCCCTCGACAGCCCGCTCCGCAGAGGCGAAAGTCCGCCGTCGCCGCCCAACGGCCGCCGATGGACCCATCGCATGAATCTGACGGAACCGCTTCGCACACTCGCCCACGGCCGCGCCGGCGATCCCGGCGCCCGCCTCGCCGAGATCAGGACATTTTTGCAAGAGCGTCTCGTCGGCGCGGATGCGCTGGTCGAGCGGCTGCTGATCGGCCTGCTCGCCGACGGCCATGTGCTGCTCGAGGGCGCGCCGGGCCTCGCCAAGACACGCGCCGTCAAGCTGCTCGCGCGCGCTTTGAACCTCTCCTTCGCGCGTATTCAATGCACGCCCGACCTCATGCCCGCCGACATCACCGGCACGTCGATCTGGCGGCAGGACAAGGGCGTTTTCGAATTCGCCGCGGGACCGATCTTTCATTCGCTGCTGCTCGTCGACGAGATCAACCGCGCGCCGCCGAAAGTGCAATCGGCGCTGCTCGAGGCCATGGCCGAACGTCAGGCGACGATCGCCGGCGCGACCCATGCGCTGCCCGATCCGTTCATTACCGTGGCGACGCAAAACCCGATAGAGCACGAAGGCACGTTTCCGCTGCCCGAAGCGCAGCTCGACCGTTTCATGCTGCATGTCGAGCTGGCTCTGCCGGACGCTGCGACCGAGCGCCTCATTCTCGATCTCGTCGAGCGCGAGGAGCAGGGCGAATCCGTCGCGCCGCCCGCGGCGCTGGAGGGGCAAGAGATCGCCGCCGCGCGCCATGCGGCGAAGTCGGTTTTTCTCTCCGCGGCCGTCAAGGATTATATCGTGCGGCTCGTCACCGCGCCGCGCAGCGCGAACATCGCGCCGGAGCTCGCGGCGAAGATCGAGCATCCCTCCTCGCCGCGCGGCACGCTGGCGCTCGCCGCCGCGGCCAAGGCGCGCGCCTTTCTCGACGGGCGCGATTATGTCGCGCCGCAGGATGTGAGCGAGCTCGCCGTCGATGTTCTCTCGCATCGCACCATTCTCGGCTGGCGCGCGCTCGCCGAGGGCGAGACGCCGCGCGCGATCATTCGCGCCTATCTCGATGCGGTTCCGCCTGCATGAGCGCTGCGGAATTGCGCGTCGCCGGCGTCGATCTCGACGTCGAGGAGTTGATGCGTCTGCGGCTGCTCTCCGCGCGGAGCGATGCGCGCCGCGCATCCGCCGCCGCGCCGCATGGCGGCGTCGCGCGGCGTCGGCGCGGACGCGGCGCCGAGACCTATGACGTGCGGCCCTGGTCGGACGGCGACGATATTCGCAGCCTCGACCGCAATGTCACCGCTCGCACAGGCGCGCCGCATGTGCGCACCTTTCACGACGAGTGCGAACGCTGCGTGCTCTATCTCGTCGATTTTCGTTCGCCCATGTTGTTCGGCACGCGCCGCGCCTTTCGCTCGGTCGCCGCCGCGGAGGCCGTCGTCGCTTCGGCCTGGCGCGTGATCGATGGACAGGGGCGCGTCGGCCTCGCCGCGATCGGCTCTGCTGGCGCGCGCTTCTTCGGCTGGGCGACAGGAGCGCGAAGCTTTCCGCCGTTGCTCGTCGCACTCGCGGAGGCGCATCGCGCCGCTCTCGACGACAAGGCCGAGGCCGCCGCGCCGCCGCTCGCAACGGCGCTCGAGGAAATGGAAAGCGTCGGCGGATCGTCTGCGATGACGCTCGCCACCGCGCTCGACGCGCCGGGCGAAGCGTTCGACGCGATCGCCGGGCGCATTACGCGGCGGCGCGATCTCTCCGTTTTGCTCGTCGCCGATCGTTTCGAGCTGACGCCGCCGCCGGGCCTCTATCCGTTTCGCACGGGCGAGGACGTTGGCCTGCTGCGCATCGCGCGCGGCGCGGCGCCGGCGTCGGACGAGCGTCAGGCGCGTCTGCGCCGACTCGGCGCACGCGTGCTCGAGATCGACGCGGGCCTCGACGCCGAGACGATCGCGCGCTCTCTCGAGCGTTTCGATGGGGAGCGGTTCGATGGCCGATCCCGCTGAGCTCATCACGCAATTGCGGCCGCTGCGCGCGCCGCCGCCGGATGGAGCCGCCGAGATTTTCTTCATGGCGCTCGTCGGCTGCATCGTCGCCGCGGCGCTCACTCTCGCCTTTCTGTTCTGGCGCGCGCGCCGTCGACCGCTGCGCCGCGCTGCGCTCTCGGCGCTCTCGGCGGCGCGCGCTCTGCCGGCGGCCGAACGGCTCGCGGCGCAGTCGAAAATGCTGCGCGATCTCGTCGGCGCGCTCGACGGCGGCGTCGCGCGGCTGCATGGCGAGTCATGGCTGGCGCGGCTCGACGCGATCTTTACGACGACTCTGTTCAGCGAAGGGGAGGGCCGCGCCTATGGCGAGGCGCTCTATCGCCCGCGCGCGGATGATCCGAGCGAGGCGCTCGATCGCGCCTTGCAGAAATTGCTGGCGAGGCTGGACCGATGATCGGGCTCGAGCTAGCGACGCCTCTCGCTCTGGCGCTACTGCCCGCGCCGCTGCTGCTGCGCGCTCTCTTCGGCTCCCGCGCGGCGCCGGGCGGCGGGCTGCCGCTTCCGGCGACCATTCGCGAGCGGCTCGAGGCCGGCGCTTCTACTAGCGCATTGCGACTCTCCTGGCGCAGCATCGTGGGAGCGCTCGCCTGGACCTGTCTCGTGCTCGCGCTCGCGGGGCCGCGCGTCGCCGACGCCGTCGCCGCTCTGCCGGCGGCGGGGCGCGACATCATGCTGGCGCTCGATCTCTCCGGCAGCATGACGAAGACGGATTTCGAGCAGGGCGGCGCCGCCGCGAGCCGCCTCGCCGTATTGAAACATGTCGGCTCGGAGTTGATCCACCGCCGCGCGGGCGATCGCGTCGGCCTCGTCGTCTTCGCGGAAACGGCCTTCGCCGCCGCGCCATTGAGCTTCGACCTTCGCGCGGTGAGCGCGACGCTCGAGGAAATGGAGATCGGCCTCGTTGGCCGCTCCACCGCGATCGGCGAAGGGCTCGGTCTCGCCTTGAAGCGCCTCTCCGATTCGAGCGCGCCTTCGCGTCTCGTGATCCTTCTCTCGGATGGCGCCAATAACGCCGGCTCCAGCGAGCCCGCCGCGGTCGCCGAACTCGCGCGCGACATGGGCGTGAAACTCTTCACCATCGGCCTCGGCGTGGACGATACATCCAGCAAGCCCGACGATCCCGACGCCGTCGATTTTGCCGCCTTGCAGCACATCGCCGAGATCGGCGGCGGCGCGGCTTTTCGCGCCCGCACCGGCGCCGAGCTCGACGCCGCGACGCGCGCCATAGAGGCTCTCGTCGCCGGCCCCGCTCCCGCGCCGCCGACGGTGATCTTCCGCGAGCTCTGGATCTATCCGGGGGCGCTCGCTTTCATCGCCTGCGCGGCGCTCGCGCTCTCGACGAGGGAGCGGCGATGATCGACTTCGGCGATTTCGCTCTGCTGCGTCCGCTCTGGCTGCTCATGCTGCCGGCGCTCGCTCTCATCATCGTCGCGACGCGGCGGCGCGACGGGCTCGGCGATTGGCGGCGCGTCGTCGATCCGTCGCTGCTCGCGGCCATTCTGCGTCGTCACGCCATCGTCGGCGCGTCGCGGCGCGACGGCCCGCTGTTCTGGAGCGTCGCGCTCATTGCTCTGGCGCTCTGCGGCCCGGCGGTGAAAACGCCCGGCGCGGAGCAGTTCCGCAATCTCGACGCCACATTGATCCTGCTCGACGTCTCTCGCGGCGAGCGATTGCCGCAGGCGGTGGCGGCCGCGCAATTCCTGCTCGAGCGTTCGGGCGCGCGGCAGCTCGGCCTCGCGCTCTACGCCGGCGACGCCTATCTCGCGAGCCCATTGACCGACGATGCGAAAGCGCTCGAATCCCTGTTGTTCGCCATCGACGACACCACGGTTCCGGATGGCGGGACCAGGCCCGATCGCGCGCTCGCCTTCGCCCGGCGGCTTCTCCGCGAAGCGCAGATCGTGGCGGCGGATGTCGCCTTGATTTCCGATGGCGAGGGGCTCGATCCCCGCGCCGAGCGTCTCGCCGCCTCGCTGGCTCGGGAAGGTCACAGGCTCCACACATTGTTCGTCTCCGCCCGCGCCGGGGCGGATGCGCTCGATCCGGCCCGCCGCTCCGCCATGACGACGCTCGCCGCCGCCGGCGGCGGCCGCGCCGGCGACGCCGCCCATCCGCAGGCGATCGCCGAGGAGATCGCCGCTCGTGGCGTCGCCCATGTTGGCAGAGGCGAGCTGCGCGCGCTGGAATGGCGGGACTATGGGCGCTTCGTCCTCATTCTCGCGGCCGCGCCGCTGCTCCTCGCGCTGCGCGGGAGGGGCAAATGACGTCGCACGATTACATTCGAAGCGGGCCTGAAGGCTCGCGGTCCAATGCGTTTCCCGGATCGCGAGGGCTCGCCCTCGCTCTCCTCGTCCTTTCTCTTCCCGGCGCGGGCTGGACGCTCGGCCCGCAGCTCGCAGGCCGCGCGCTGCTGGCGCTGGGGCTCCCTTCGACCGCGGCCCATGTCTTCGGCGATCCCGCCTGGAAGGGCGTCGCTTTCTATGCGGCGGGGCGGTGGGAGGAGGCAGCCGCGGCCTTCGCGCGTGATCCCGAGAGCGCCTATGATCTCGGCGGCGCTTTGGCGCTCACTGGGCGCTATGAGGAGGCGGTCGCCGCCTATGACCGCGCCTTGCAAGCCGATCCCGATGATGATGACGCCGCCTATAATAAGGATCTGCTCCTCGGCTTGATCGAGCGCGAGAACGCCGGCGGCGACGCCATGGCCAATTCGCCGGCCATCGCCCAGCAGCGGGCGCGCGCCAATCCCGATGATGATACGGGCGGCTCGGGCGAAGGCGCCGCGGGCGATCGCGAGACGCGCTCGCGTCCGGGCGAGCGGGGCGGCGCCAAGGCGTCCAAGGTCGGCAAGGGCCAGGGCGAGGCGACGGAGAGCGGCAGCGGCGCGACCGGCGCCATCGGCGCCTCGGAGGGCGCGGGCCGCACCGGCGGCCAGAAGATCGACGTCGCCGCCCTACTGCATGAGCGCGATCGCCGCGTGCGCCGGCGTCTCGAGGCGCGCTCCGTGCGGCCGAGCCCCGAATGGCTGCAGAGCCTCGCCGATGATCCGGGCCGTTTCCTGAAGCTGCGCATCGCCGCCGAAAAGGCGCGGCGGCTGAGCGCCGGCGGCGGCCCGCTGGAGGAGGACGATTGATGCCGCCACGGCTCGCGCTGCTTCTTTCGCTTTGTCTCCTGCTCCTGCCGTTCTCGCGCGCCGCGGCGCTGGAGGAGGACGCGCCGGTCGGCCGCGTCGAGGTTCGCGTCGAGCTGCCCTCCGAGGCGCCCTATGTCGGCGAGCCGCTGCGGCTCGTGCTGCGCTCCGCCATACGCGGCCGCATTCTGCTCGACCATATCATCCAGCCCTCGCTCGTCGATTTCGACTGGCAGCAATTCGGCGTCGATTCCTCGAGCGAGGAGATGATCGACGGTTTCTGGACGCCGGTCGTCGAGCGCGTGCTGATGATCTATCCGCTGCGCGCCGGGCGGTTGACGATCCCGCCCTTCATGCGCCGCATCGCCTATCGCATAGAGGAGAGCGGCAAGGTCGAAGCCGAATATGCGTCCGCGCCCTTCGAAATCGAAGTGCGCGCGCGGGACGGCCTCGTCCCGCCGGGAGAGAGTTTCTTGCCGGCCAAAAGCCTGCGCATAACCGACGCCTGGGAGCCGGAGCCGGACAAGATCCCCTTCGGCGAGACGGCGCGGCGCACGGTCACGGTGGAGGCCGAGGGCGTCACCGCCGACCGTCTGCCGCCGCTGCCCAATTTTCGCGCGCCCGGAATCATCACTTTCGCCGCCCCGGTCGAGCGGCGGACGATTGTCACCGATCAGGGGCCGGTCGCGAGCGCCGTCTATCGTTGGAGCGTGCGCCCGGTGTCGTCGATCTCGGCCTTCGCGCCGCCGATCCGCATGGCCTGGTTCGACATCGTCGCGCGGCGAATGCGCGAGGCGGTCGCGCCCGAGCGGCGCGTCGCCTTCATCGAGGCGGCGCGCGAGCGGGCCGCGGCGAGCCGGCGCGAGAGCCCCGGCCTGCTGGCGCCGCAACCGCTGATCGCCGCACTGGCGAGTTTCGTCGCGACCATCGCCCTGGTCCTTCTCTTGGCGGGCGCTTTCTCCGCGGGTTTCCGACCTTTCGCGCGCCGTCCGGCCGCGCTCGGCGCGTTGCGCCGCGCCGCCCGCGCCGGCGACGTCGCCGCATTCCGCCGCGCAACGAGCGAATTGGCGCAGGCCGATCGAGAGGGCTGGCGGAGGATCGCCGCGCGCGAGGACATCGGCCCGGCGCTCGCCGCGCTCGACGCTTTTCTCTTTGCGCGGGCATCGGCTGCGCCGCCCCCGGCGCTCGGGCCGCTGGGGCGCGCCATCGCAATGGCCTGGGCGCGAAATGGCGCGAAATCGCGAGAACGTGGGTAAGTGGGGTGGTTTGTAGTTCCGCCGAGGGGAGCTCCGCGGTACAAGCGGACACGAGTGCTCTCTGGCGCGGGTTTTCCTGTTCGACAATACTGCTTGCCGCACTCGCGCTCCATCGCCAAGATGACCTTCGTCCTATTCACCACTCCACTCGAGTCAGATCACATATTCATCGTCGCCCGGTCGGGGCTGTCGCTTCCGGCTGGAAGCGACGCGGATCACTTGCCACAGTCGTCCGTCGATTGCTGCGAGTCCGAGCCCGATGAGCGACATCCCGGCGAACGCCTGCCAGGTAACCTTTTCCCCGAGAACGAAGATGCCCAACGCCATCGCACTCACGGGCAGAAGGAAAGTGACGAGAAGTAGATTTGTCGCTCCGGCGGTCGCCAGGATGCGGAAATAGAGGATATACGCCAGTGCCGTACTGAGGAGGGCAATGCCCGCGAACGCCAGCCAGACCTGCGTGCTCGGGGCGGGCAGCGCCCAAGGTCGCTCCACCAAGGAGGCCAGCGGCAACAGGACAAGGGTGCTGGCGGTGATCTGGCCGGTGGCGACCTTCAGTGGCGGGATGCTTTTGAAACGCCGACCGTAAATGCCAGCGAACCCGTAGGTAAGCGCCGCGAGGAGGCACGCCCCCTCCCCGACGAGGTCGCTCCGACCGAGTCCGACGAGCACGCCCGGGCCGATCAACACGGCGACACCCGCAAAGCCGAATGCCACGCCCAACGCTTTCGCCCAACTCAGCCTCTCGTTCGACGTCAACGCGTGGGCGACGAGTACTGTGAAGATGGGCGTGGTTGCGTTCAGGATCGAGGCGAGCCCGCTCGATATGCGGGTCTCACCGAAGACAATGAGTGTGAAGGGCGCCACGTTGTTGAGGAGACCCATGATTAGAAAGGCCCCCCACAGCCGGGAATCGCTGGGCATGAAGTTCCGCCGGATCGTCAAGAACAGATTTAGGACGAGGGCGGCGAGGCCGACTCGGCCTAGCCCGGAAAATTCACCGCAGGTTGGCGGGAGTGGTACAGCCTTTTGATTTAGCGTAGAGTTCGGGTGTCGAATCCAACTCGCGCCATTTCGAAG